>ERZ779835.103-NODE-103-length-22270-cov-6.863201_pt1 | contig 22270 bp, 34 predicted proteins | sample MGYA00511382_ERZ779835 | MGnify/ENA primary metagenome ERZ779835 (study PRJEB29588, sample SAMEA2150814) | human gut metagenome | biome: human gut; feature: human-associated habitat; material: faeces | place: Denmark | collected 2008/2010 ... | reverse complement strand
TCTTTTATTTTTTGTCTATCCTTAATTATATCTAAACCATTTATTTTAATTTCTCCATCTGTTGGTAAAATTAGTGTTGATAGCATTTTTATAGTTGTTGTTTTACCTGCACCATTTGTACCAAGTAAAGCAAATAGTTCTCCTTCATTTATCCTTAATTCAATTCCATTTACAACTGTTTTTTCTTTGAATTTCTTTGTTAAATTCTTTGTTTCAATAGATAGCATTATTTATTTCCTCCTTTTGGAAATACTTTATCTGTTAAATCTTCTATTGCATCTGCCTTCAATAAAGCTATTCCTTTTTCTTTGTCGCAAAGTACAATAATAGAATCCCCTGGCTTTATATCAAACATATCTCTTGCTTCTTTTGGAATTACAATTTGTCCTTTTTCTCCAACTTTACTTATTCCTACAAATTTATCTCTTTCCATTTTAGCCTGCTTAATTATAATTGTTATACTTTTCCTACTTATTATACTTTGTAAAAATAAAAAAAGCAATAGAATTCTTAAAATTTCTATCACTTTTTATTTATTCCCTCGTTCGGAAAATTACTTATGTTACGAACATCTTGCTAAATGACAAATTACTATTAATCTCACACATTTATTGTAATTTTTTACTTACTTAAAGTCTTTCTTTGCCAACTTTTCTTGTTACATTTTGGACATTTCATATATCGTGTAGTTCCAGAATGCATTGCAAAATATACTTGGCTATATTTTGGTACATATTTATGATGACATTTTTGACATTCATAATAACCTGTTTCTGTTTCTATTTTTAATGCAAATGAAACACCTATTATTAAAAGAACAAATGCTAATATAAACAACACTATTTTAGCAATATTATTCTCCACTAAAAATGATGTAACAAAAATTAGTATTAAGAAAGATATTGCCGAACTAAATCCAATCACATTTTCATACATCATTAATTTTTTATTTTGCATTTCTTCCTTTTGTGCCATTTCTAATAACATTTTTTCTGCTACTTCATTATAATTATTCATTTCAATCAACTCCCCACATAATAATTCATTTACACTTATTTTGAGTTCATTACACAAATCGAGCATTATTGATGAATCAGGCATTCCTTTTCCGTTTTCCCATTTAGATATAGCTCTATCTGTAATGTTTAATTTCTCTGCAAGTTGCATTTGAGTTAAATTATTCTTTTTTCTACATTCAGCTATAAATTTTCCAATTTTAATCTGATTCATATCATTTACCTCCTTCAAATTAAGTGTAAATTATTATCTAAAAAAAGTACACAAACTAATCGTTGAGTGGGGTATTTTTCTTTATCAACGATTAGTTGAATTGTTATAATTTGTGTGATAACTTGTAATTTGTATTTTTGAATATTTCTTTAAAAATTACTATTTATTCTTTGATAATTGTCTTATTTTTTCGTGATAAAAATAGTTTATTATTATAGGTTTTCCAGTAGGATTTTTTAAAAATGGTTCTTCATCTATAACATACATAAATCCATTTTTATCTGCATACTCTTGTACTTTTTTATCTAACCCTTCCCAATAAGACATATCTTTTTTAGTATAAATCTTATTATACAAATCATTTAATTCAGGGTGTTTTTCTTTTATATAATTTATTATAGTAGGCTTAAATGTACCTCTTAAATTCAAGTTTTCAAGCCATATATAGTCGCAAAAGTCTTTTATTTTTTCTATTATAGTAAATACATCAGTAATACCAGGAAATATTGGAGAAATAAAACAAGTTGTTCTTATTCCTGCATCGTGAACTTGTTTCATTGCTTCAATTCTTGATTTTATTGTTGGTGCTGAATCCATATCTTTCTTAAATTCTTCATCTAATGTATTTATTGACCAAGCAACCAATGGATTAGGATATGTTTTTATCAAGTCAATATCTCTTGTAACTAAATTAGATTTTGTTGTTATAATTAAATTTATTCCACTTCCTTGCATTTCTTCTAAAAATGCTCTTGTTCTTTTATATTTTGCTTCAAAATAATTATATCCATCTGTTACAGATCCTACTATCATTGTTTTACTTTTATATTTTTCAGGATTTTTTATTTTATCCCACATCTTAACATCTAAAAACATTCCCCAATCTTCTTTATGTCCTGTAAATCTTTTCATAAATGTAGCATAACAATATTCACAACCAAAAGGGCAACCAACATAAGGATTTATTGAATATCCTGCTATTGGCAAGTTTGATTTTGTAAGAATTGTATCAACTTTCTTTTCTTTAATTACAACTTTTTTTAAATCTATCATTCTATTCCTCCAAATTCTTTAGGAAATTCTTGAACAAACTCATCTTCTTTTAAAATTCCTAATAAATCTTCTTTCATAAATACAGGTATATTTTTCTCTTTTGCTTGATTGTAAATGTTAAATACCCATTCTCTTTTTGATGATATTTTCCCTTTTCTATTACCTGTTTCAGTACCTATTACAATCCAAGAAATATTACTTAAATCTAATTTTCCTACATCATCAAACATAGGCTCAAAAGTAATATGGTAATGATTTGCTTTGATATTATTTCTTAAATAATCAATTCTTGTCTTTTCTTTTGAAGAAGTAACTGTTACACCAAACCAACCATTATCAGGAGTTTCTTTTAATTTAATATTTTCAGGTCTTTTAGTTAAAAAAATGTATTGCGTGTTTTCATTTTCTTTCATTTTAGAAAAAACTTTATCTTTCCATTCTTCATTCCAACCTGATAAGTCACTTTGTCCAGTTAGTAAATATGCCGTATGCCTTTTATTATCAAGCATTTTCAATTTATTTTCAAAAAATACAGGCTTATTAAAATCATCAATAGTATGAAATCTATTATTATTCATTCTTGCATAGCAATACGAACATCCTATACTACATCCAATTACTATATTTATATTTTTTATTGTATCTTTAATACATTGCAATTTTCTTTCTCCTTAAATTTATTATAATTTTGATTTGTAAAATTCACCAAATGAAGCCATTATATCTAACATTTTACTTAATTCTAATCCTAAATCAGTCATTCCATATTCAACTTTTGGTGGATTCGTATGATAATCCTTTCTAAAAATAATACCATCACTTTCTAATTGCCTTAAACTATCTGTTAATACTTTTTGTGATATTCCATTCAATGACTTTTGCAACTCATTAAATCTCCATGTTCTTTTTGTTAAATTTCTTATTATCAACAATTTCCACTTATTTCCTACTAAAGATATTGTAGTTGCAACAGGACATTCTGGTAATTCATTTATATTTCTCATTTTGATACTCCTTACTAATTTACTGATATTGTATCATATATTATTAATTTGACAAGCAGTTACTTTAAAGTGCGTACTTGTTTTATTGTATGTACTTTGATATAAATTCATTATACTAATATTTAAGGAGGAATTTAAAATGTCAAATTTTATGAAAGTAAGTTCAGAAAGTGCACATAGAGTTGAATTACACGAAAAATTAGGTTTAACAGGTGCTGAAATTAGCATCAACACTATTGGAGCAGGAGAAAGTGTACCTTTTATTCATTCTCATAAACAAAATGAAGAAATTTACTATGTTATAAGTGGCTCTGGCAAAGCAATTATTGACAACGAAGAAATTAATTTAGTTACTGGTGATTGGGTAAGAATATCTCCAGTAGCAGAAAGACAATTTTTTGCTAACAAAAACAATGCAATTTCTTACATTTGTATTCAAGTAAAAGAAAATTCTCTTGAAGGATTTACTGCAAATGATGCCATTATAAAATAAATGAAAAAATCTCTGAAAGTATAATCTTTCGGAGATTTTTATTACTATAAAATTGTAATTTGTAATTATTCACAAGTTCCATTATTATTTTTAAAATAATTTTCTATATTTATCATTGAATTGTCAATATTGTTAAAATCTACAATCTCATTTATTTCATCTGACATTTTTTTAGAACAATTATTACATTTAAAATAATTGTTTGTTCCAAATTCTATTTGATACTTTTTATTATCAATAGAACATATTGTTGTCGCACTACTTTCCACATTAGCATTATCTTTTTTAACAACTGTATAAGTTCCTAGTCCAATCACTGCAATTATCATAAATATAATATATCCAATGAATACAAATCCTATTACTTTTAATATTTTGATTATTATTCCTGCTAGTCGTTCTGTATTACTTATTTTGTTCATTAAAAACTCCTTTGAATCATTATCCAAGATTTCATCAACACTAACATTAAATGCTTTTGACATTTTTTTTAATTGCTCTGGATTAGGTGTTGTTTCACCTAATTCCCAATTAGAAATAGTTTGTCTTGTAACATCTACTTTTTCACCTAATTGTTCTTGCGAAAGTCCCTTTTTCTTTCTTAATTGTAAAATTTTATCTCCTAAATTCATTCTTTTTCTCCTTTCACAAAAATTATATACTATTAGCATTTAACATATCTACATAAGTTTTTTGGAAGTTTGTCAAAGAGTTTTAACATTTTATCAAATTACTATTTTTCTAATTAATTACTAAATTGTAATTTATTTTAATACTTCATTTAATTCTTCAAGTGATAGTCCTTTAATTAGTATATTGTTATCATTTTCATCAACAACAAACTTCATAAGTTTATTTATTGCTTCATAATAATCCATATCACCCAAAACTCCATTATTTGTTGTACTTACGAATATTAGTTTCCATTCATCAACTTCTGTATTATCTACTTTATACAATAGTTTTGGATTTTTAGGAAAAGAAGTTAAAGTATCTTCTGTTAGTGCAAATGCACCAAATGGCTTACCATCTGTGCCATTATAAAAATTTGGATTCCCTACATAAGCATTTTCCCAATCACTGTTTTCTTTTTTCTTAAACTTATCAAATAATCCCATAATTGTCTCCTTCACAATTATAATTTAATAATTAATTTTATTTACATATTGCTTTATCAAATATTCTTTTACTTCATAAATATCATTTAACAATTTGTATTTTGGATAATTTGCATCTTTATTTTCTTCATAAATTAAATGCACTAATACATATAAATCTTTTCCATTATTGCCTGTAACAAATATTACATCATTATTATCTTTGCATTTAAATACAGAATATAATGTTTTACCATAAAGAAAATGCCCAACCTTTATTTCTTTTTTTGCTTCCTGCATATATGTTTTATCTATAAAAGATGGCATATACCAGTTAAAATCATCCCCATATTTTTCATATAAATCATTTAATAATGCTTCAGCAGTCATATAATCACACTCCTAAATTTAATTAATGATCCATTTGCTTTTTTTATTATTCCTGTAAGCACTCTTACCTTGCTCTAAATGTACTATCTTTTGAATTGATTTATCAAGCTTATATATTTCACTTAGAGCAACTACTCTTGAATCTTTTATACCATGTTCTTTCCCACATAAAAATTGCCAACATCCATCATCATAATCATGACTTACATATAATATTGGTTTATTTTCGTCAAGAATATGAGAACAAGTTATACACGCAATATTAGGCTTATCTTTAAACGGAAATTTTCTAAATAATTGCATTTGTATCACTCACTTTCAAATTACTATTTTTCTAACTAATTACTAAGTTGGAATTTGAATTATTTTTTCTTTTTAATTAAATTAAAATTGGTGTCATAATATAAATCTAAATCATCACAAATTCTTTTATTAATTGCCATTAAAGCATTATGATATTCTTTATATTTTGGTGATAATGCAATCATACTTGGAATAAATATATCATTATATCCCTTATTTTGTAATTCCTTCATAAATTTTCTTTGACTTATTCCTATTAAACTATATTTATAAAAAATACTATTTTTTAATTTATATCCATCATTAACCTTTTTCTTTAACTTTTCATATTCTTCTTCAGTTGGATTAAGCATTTCCTTGATTTGCGAATCAATTTGCTCAATTTGAACTATAAGTGATTTTTTAGAATTCAATTTAAACAAAATCCAAGAATTTAATTTCATTAAAAATGGAATTCTAATATTTGTGTTATCCCAGAATTCAATAAGTCTATTATATGCTTCTTGTTGTTCTTTTGTTTGAATTCTTATTTGTAAATATGGTAAAAAATGATTTAAAAAATAATATCCATAAAAACCAGGAATAGAATTCTGAATTGCATCAGCAAGAGTTTTATAGTCAACAGAATCATATAATTCTTCTATATTATTATTTTCTATAAACTTTTCTAATGCTTCTAACTCATTTTGCGAAATTGTTATTTCTTTTTTCTTTTCTATTAGAATTTGTTTTAATACGCTCTTATCATTTAAAATTTCCTTAATATCTGATAATCCTATCCCCATTTTTCTATATGAAGAAATTTCTTTTAATAAACTAATATCTTTATCAGTATAATTTCTATAACCATTACTATCTCTTTTAGTTTTTAATAGACCTTTTTCTTCATAGAATTTTATTGCTCTCTTACTTAAATCAACTTGTTTAATAACTTCATTTAATCTCATATACTTTCACCTCACTAACACAATATCACTATCCGTTACGTGCAAGTCAATAAATTATTTCATTTTTTATAAATTATTATCTATCTAGCAAATCACTAAATTGTAATTTATCTAACAAGTTTCTCTATCGAATTGTATTCATCTCCACTTATTTGATATATACCATTATATGGTTGTTCAATATAATAACTATTGTTTTTCTTGTATACGAATATTGTAGATACTCCAGCTTCTATAAAGTGAAAATCAACTTTTATTTCATCATCAATATTTACAGGTGCATCTTGTATGCTTTCGTTTTTAGTAACTCTTTTTGTACCATTTAAAACATATAGTATATCTTTCATTTCTTCTCTGTCATTAATACTAATATCTTTTTCATTTTGATTTAATGAAATACTTTCTAATTTTTCAAGTTGAGGTAAATTGAGTGTATAAGTCCTTCTATCTCTAAAATGATAAAAAACTCCTATCACTAACACTACTAATACAATTATACCTAATACTGCAAATAATACATTTTTATTTTTCATACCCATTCCTCCAATCATTTCAACAAATTACTATTTAACCAATCACTAAATTGTAATTTATCGAGATAGTTACTTTAAAAAATTTACTAAATTTATATAAACTTGATTTGTTAATACATAATCGTTCAATGCCCTATGTTCATTTCTTTTAGTTAAATTAAAATAATCTATTAAATTATCTAGTTTATGATGTTTTAATTCTGGTAATAATTTTCTTGATATTCTTAATGTATCAATATAGTCATTTGATAAATATTCTCCTAAATTATCTACCATACTATCATAAATAAAATCAATATCAAAATTAACATTATGACCAATAATAATGTCATTTCCTAAAAATTTCTTAAATTCATACAAAACATATACTAAATCTTTTCCTTCTTGTTCTATCATTTCGTTTGTAATGCCTGTTAATCTTGTTGTAAAGTAGCCTACTTCATTATTTATTTTTATTAATTCTGAAAAATATTCTATCTCTTTTTAATTTCTTACTTTTATTGCACTTATTTCAAGTATTTCTCCATAATAGGAATCCAAACTTGTTGTTTCTATATCTAATACTGTGTAATCATCTACATTTTCTACTAGGCTATGACCTTTATAACCTCTTTTTCTTACCATATTAAAGCTCCATTTATTCTAAAATCCATTTAATTCCTTTTGCCATTCTTAAGACTCCATCTTTAAAGTGATTTCCTTCATTTTCTTCGTATAATGTTTCAATATTTTTACTTAAAAATTCTTGAATTTCTCTTGTTTTATCTTCTACTGTTTGCAATATTTCTATTTTAGAATTTTTTTCTTTATTTCCAAGTGAAAAATATATTTTATCTATATTTTTACTTATTTCATTTTCCTTAACATATTTTTCAAAATTAGGATACCACATAGAACCTGAAGCTGATACAATTCTTTTGAATATATCTGTTTTATAGCCTGAATATAGAGCAAATAACCCACCTAAAGAATACCCTGCTAAAACCCAATATTCTATTTCTTTTTGAAGTTCATTTGTAATAAAACCTTCTACTTTTGGTATAATCTCATCTTCTATTAGCTTTAAATATTCATCTGCATATCCTTTGCAATAACTATCTCCTTTATATAAAGGTGGACATTCCCAAGGGGTCATATCATTGCTCCAACTCATCTTTGAAATAGCTACTAAAATAAAATCTTTTGCATTTAATTTTTTACATTCTTCCCAAACCTTATTACCCTCTCCACTAAAAGTATTAAGTATTATCACAGGAATTTTCTTGTTTTCTGTTTCGTTATAAAATATTTCAATTTGTTTTTTATCAATTTCAAAATTCATAATTTTTCCTACTTCCAATTACATTTTCTACACCACTTGCAACCATTACAACTAAATCTTCTTTTGCAAGTTTTACATCTTGGCTGAATTTTTATATCTTTTTCTTTATAGATTAAAGGATTTTGTAGTTCTGATTTTAAAGCCATAACTCTTTGGTATGCTTTTGGAATGTTATATGTTTTTCCATCTTTTATAAAAACATTTCCAGTACCACAAAAATCAAACTTTATATTATACTTTACACATTCATCATATATTTTCTTTACCCAATCAAAATATAAAGGTCTATTTCCTTCGTAGTTTTCACCATCAACTAATACAATTTCAAATTTTCCTGTACTTAAATATTGGTCTAATGTTATTTCTGAAATCATTGGAGCACACATTATTCCTTTATGTTTGAAAGGTAAATCTAATAGAATTGGTAATCTCTCATCTGCTCTTTTTTGATTTTCTGTTGTAAATACCATTATTACATTTTCTAATCCATCTCCCCACCAACTAGGCAAATTATCTAATACTCTTTCAGCTCTTTTGGTTTGTAGCCAAAAAGTAATATCAGGACGAAGTTTAATCATTTCCCATACTTCTTTTCTCCACTCATCTGCTTCGGTCAAAAAGAAATCACTTGTCATACAAATTCTTAAAACTGATCCACTTGGTATTTTATATTCTCCATTTCGACTTTTTTTAAGTGGCAAATTAAAGTTAGTTTTTACTTTATAAATATCGCTTCCATCTTTATCTCTTTGACTATCTAAATAATACATATAGCAATTTTCACAACCCTCGCTATACTTTTTGCAGCCATGCCAAGGATTCCATATATCATTCATTTTATTATCATTTCCTTACTACTTATAGGTTTAAGTCCTTACTTAATATATCTGTAAGACCTCTAGGTCCTCTAACCAACTTAATTCCATACTTGTTTAATTTTTCAAAAGTAAATTCATCTTGCTTATACCTTTTTAATAACTTTATTTTCATTACTTTTTCATTGCAACATTTTTATCTTTATATTCATAAGGTATATCTGTTTCTAAAACTTCGCATTTATAAAGGATTGCTGAAATAGGTGCAGCTACATATAAGTAAACAATATCTCCAGCCCATATATTATTAGATTGTTTCCATATAATTGTGTCTGGTTTATTAAAAGCATTTATAATATCATAATATTTACCTCACTTTCAAATTACTATTGCCTTTCAGTTCCTATTATATCATTTTATTTACTTAAAGTTGGTTACTTTTACTAAAATCATGTTATACTAATTTTAGTTAGCAGTTGTTACTACCTATAAATTGTTGCTTTTAATGGTTGCTTTACCAGAACCATAAGGGCTCCATAAGATAAAATCGTCGCACCAAAGCGATGTTAATGATTAAGTCAACTAGAAATAGTTGATTTTTTTGTGCGTTACTGCAAAGAAAGGTGTGATGTGATATGATCAAAATAATTAAGAAGAAAATCAATATGAGCGATGAACTCAAAACCAAAATCGATTGGTCTTGCAAATTTAGTAAGCAGAAATATAAAATCTACGAAGGTTGCTTACGAATTGTTGAACATACTAATCTAGCGTATGTTGAACCTCATAAGGTTATAATAAATAACCAGTTATACTTGTTCTTTAATGAACAGAAATATTTTTATTTAGGAAACTTACAAAATAAAGTTCCATTATCTGAATTATCAGAATACATAGCAAGGCATTAAATTGATTTGAGAGTTTAGATACTCCCATAATATTGGTTGTTTTTGTCGTACAAATAATCAACAAAATCTAGAGGTGTCCTTATTATGTGACACCTTTTTTGGTGCCTTTCACTACCCTAAAAGAAAGGAGAATGATAATTATAGCTAATGAAAGGAAAACAGCAGGAGTTTATATTCGTGTATCAACTGAAAATCAAGCAAGAGAAGGATTTAGTTTAGGAGAACAAGAAGAAAAATTGCTTCAATTATGTAAGTTTAAAGAGTTAGAAGTTTACAAGGTCTATAAAGACGCTGGCATATCTGCTAAAGATATGGAGCATAGACTACAATTTCAAGCAATGCTAAGGAATATGAAAGAAGGTAAAATAAATTATATTGTTGCTTACAAACTTGATAGAATCACTCGTTCAGTCCGTGATTTAGAAGAACTAATATCAGTTTTAGAACAATATAATTGTTTTCTACTATGTGATAAAGATGATGTTAATACATCTACTGCTAATGGAAGATTCATTGTTAGAATGCTTACAGTATTATCTCAATTAGAAAAGAAATTGCTAAACTAGATGAATATTCTAATCAAGTGAGATTTATGGCAAGTAATAATATTGAAACTAAAGAAGACTTAGAATATTTTTCTAAAATTAACTATAAAGAATATGAAAATCTAATAGGAAAAAGAGAAAATCTTTGGAAAAGATATCATAGATCAAAATCAGAAAAAGATAAATCCAAAATACTTAATGAAATAAATAATATACAACCTAAAATAAAAGAACTTCGTAAATATGATAAGTATTGTAAAGATATATTTGAAAGATCAGAAACTATGCAAAATAATCTTAATAATTTTGATAAAGATATGCAAAAAGAAAAAGACAATATCAGGATATATTGACCTATATTGTCTTTTTTTAATAGTTTATACATATTCAGTTGGTATATCTGGATAACCACTTATATAGTAATTAAAAATATCATTAATTATTTGTTTACATATACTAAAACTTTTATCGTCAATCAGATTTTGATTAAGATAATTATCATTTAATTGATTTATGATTTGATTATATAATTCTTCATAATCATTATTATTGATATTTTTAATATTATTAATCAACGGAACTAATTTAGATGATTTATTTATTTCTAATTCTATTTTATCATCTGTTAGTTTTTCGATTTTTTCCAGTAATTCATATAAATTTATTGCTAAATAATATGATGAACAATCATGATTTGAAGTTTGTTCATATTTTAATAAATATTGTTTTAATTCTTCTATAGAATAATTTGATATATTATTTTCTTCAAGTGTTTTACAACAAGGAGAATCTAAAATATAACCTTTTAAAGAAATCTTATTAAGTTTTATCGTTCTTTCAATTTGATACATATCTTCAGATAATTCAACTAGTTCAGTTGCTTTAGTAATATACTCAAAAATCTTATTATTTATATCATCATGGATTTTATCTATATCCATATATGCTTCTAAAATTCTAACACTGTAATTATTATCCATTATATTACATCCATTCTATTTTATTATGTTATATACAATCATAAATATTGCTCCAGCAATAAACCCGGAAATTAAGGTTAATATTAATATATTAACAAATCCGCCAGATGATAAGCTCCCACTATTTCCATTATTAGTTTTAGTAAGTGTTTTAACTTTTGGTTTTTCTAAACTTCTTTGTTGTTCTTTTTCCTTCTTAATTATCATATTTTTTTCTTTTATTTGTTGTGCTATTAAAATTTCAGATTGGCTTCGTTGATCAAATTTAGAGGTGCCTTGTTTTTGTTTTAATAGTGATTTAGTTGATTCGACTTTTTCAGCCATTCTTGGTGTCATTCTATTTTTGTTTTCTTCAGCTCTTTTTAGTATTTCAAGATTTAGTTTTGGATCTGTTAGATGTTCTTTTGTTTCACGTTCATATCCATCAACTTTCATATATCTACTTACAATAGGTATATTTGAAATTTTAATATTTGAAGGATTTATTGTTTCAGTATGAACATTTCCTTGATGTTCAATATATTGTCCTGCTTTATCTCTCATTGTATATGTTATTGTATCTAGCAAGCCTAATTCACTTGGAACCACTTTTGAAATATCTGATTTTCCAACAACAGTTTTAGGAATTAATCCTACATTTAAGACAGGAGAACTAAATCTATTATATGTTTCTTGATAAAATTGTATTACTGTTCTTGTTTGTTCTTCTGATAAATCAGCATTTGAACACAAATCAAATATATTTCTTCTACATGCCTGTTCATCCCTTAAAATATAAGGTGATTTTTCAATACCTTGAAATCCTTTTGAATGATCAGATGAAGTAAACCAATTAAACCATTCGGGGGAATTAATTGCATGTTGAAATACTTTTGTAAAATCATGCTCATAGTAAATCCCTGAACCACCATAATATGGATATCCACCAATAGGAGCAGGAACTCCTTTATCCATAAACATTTCTTGTATTTCTTGTGTCTTATCTGGTATTGAACTTCTTTGTTCAGGTGATGCAATCAATCCATTTTCCATTATTGATTCACGATATGCTTCTGGGAAAGAATGTGAAACATATCCATTTTCAACATATTCTTTTAAATAATATGATTTTATTCTATCCATATCAATAGAAGAAATGCTTTTTGATGTATCAATACCTAATTTATTTGCAATTATAATTGAAATAGTTTTTGCCTTTTCTATATCAAATTGCATCATATCAATTTGTTTTGTTCCTAATTTACCATATAATGATTCCATTTGTTTCATATAGTATTCAAAACCATAACCATCTTTATGAATAATCATATGATTATATACTTCACCAATTATATTTCCTAAAGCACTAATATTATGAGTTTGATTCCAATTTTTCTTTAACATTTCTATAATAAATTCAGATTGAAAAGCTTTATCTAAATTAGCCAACATTAAATTTTCATCTGCAAGTGTATCTTTTTGTTCCATTTCCATAACATTCACCTCCTCCGCTAAAGTATATCTTATGTAATAAAAATAACATTTTTTATGTTATTTTTATCAATTAATTAAAAAATATTTAATATTTCTAAGAACATCTTTGATTTAATTGATTAATCAATTCATTATAGTTTTCATAATTTTTTGAAAATAAAACTTCCATTGTAACTTGGCTAACATAAGTCAAAATATATGTATCATTATCAGTTCTAGTTATTTTTTCAACTTTATTTACTTTATATTTATCATTTTTATTATTCAAAAGATTATACAAATAATCTGTATTGCTTTTTAAATAGGCTATATTAGATTTCTCCAACAAAGAAAATACTTCAAACATTGCTACAATAATCATCATAATATAATCATTAAACAATTTCCCATTTATCTTAAACATAAAGAAAAATAAAATTTCTAAAATTGCAATAATTGTCACAATTGTAATTGATTTATCTTGCAAAATATAAATATTTTGTTCATCCATCACAATAGGTCTATCAATAACTACTCTATTACCTTTTTTTATAAAACCTTTATTATCTATATATTGTTTTATAAACCATAAAACAATATTAATCATAACAACAATTTCAAATTCAAATGTTAAACTAAAAATGAAACAAATAAAACTTATCACTAAAAGTACATCAATTAAAATATTTAAAAATTTAAAATTACTTTCTTTTTTTAAAAATAAACAATAATTCACTTCTATCACACTTTCATTTATTTATTAATAACTTTTAACAAAAAATACTGCTTTCCTTATTAATAATAACATAAAAAATATTAATTTAATTATCAAAAAAATTCACCTTTGCACACGAAAAAGAAATATAATACATAATAAAAAAAACAATTCAAAAAACTATAAAGAATTAATTCTTTATAGCCGCAGAGCATTGACAAAGTTCAACGCTCTGAAAATTACAAGCATAATATTTTGTAATTTAATTACATTGCAGGTCCGCTACCAACAACATTATTATCATTTTTAATCGTTTTATTTTGTTTAATATAGTTTGCTATAATCTCTCTATTTCTATTATCAAAAATATATTTAGAAAACTTTATAAAATCACTGTCATCTTCTAAATGTTTTTCATTATTCATTAAGTCTAATATAGCTTGATAATCAAAACTTAATATATAATCAGCTTGCAAATCTTGTGAAATAGCTGAACTAAAATTAGGATATATAGAATATATTTCTTCAGTCTTTCCCCCTGATAAAATCAAATCATGATTTTCATTTTTTACATAACATAAAAAATCAACAACAAATGCATAATCTAATATCATCATAGTTTGAGCAAAAGAAAATGTTAAACCTTTTTGAACTTTTGCTTTTTCGTAATCCTCTTCTAATTTTTTTAACCCTTTATTTTCATCATACATATAATTTATTTTAACAAAATAATCTTTAGAAACCCCCATCATAATTGCTAATTTTGATAGCAAAGCATCATATATTTCATAGTTATGAAGAGCTGAACATATAGTTTGACCCTTTTTCATTCGTAAATTTTCTGAAGGAATTTCCTTTTCTTCAAATGATACCCCATGAACTAACATATATACTTGTTCTGCAAACCATTGAGTTTGAGCTTCCATAATTAATCTTCCTATATTTGAATTCTGATTAATTCCACAAGGTGCTTCCTTTTCATTCTGAAGCATTTTCTGACTAGTTTGCGCTGCATGATGAATTTCATGATATGCAGTAATTTCTTTTAATTCTTCTGGTAAAGAAGCTCTGATATAAAGAACACCATCGGTCGTACTTCTTTCTCCCTTAAAGTCATTACCATATTTTTGTGTAACTGGATCACCATCTTTAAAAAAGACTATCTTACCGATTCTTAAAACATTATCCATTAATTCATCTATTTCCATTCCAGCAGGTATAACATTTTTAGTTAATACAGCTACAAAGTAATTTACAAAATATTTTAATGTTATTTCATCAATATTTGGCTTTTTAGCAATTATCTTACTCTTTATTTCTTCATACATCTTTAATTCCTCCACAAAATAAAAAATATTATGAATAATGTATATCACAAAATGACAAAACAAGCAAAAATATCCTTAATAAATTAAAAAATATTACTATAATTTTTTTACTTATTTATTTTAGCAATTAAAAGTTCATTTAGTTTTTTTTAACAATAAAAATACAGTTATAGCCTTTTTACAATTAATAGCTGAATCTAAAGTTTCTATTTTTTCTTTTCTAAATAATTCTTCGAATGAATAAATACTAATTAGTTCCTTTATATTTTCATTTTTATAATATCTCATATATAAACATTTTTTACCACGATCATCTAAATAAGGTTCATCAACCATTTCTTCCCCTTCTCCAATTTGATAAGTAAACAAAAAAATACCATTTACTTTCAAAATATCATATATATCAGCTAACAAAGTTTCAAAATCATCTTTTGGCAAATGGAATAATGAATATACCGCAAAAATACCATCTATTGAAGCAGTAGAAAAATATTTTTTTAAATCCATCATATCTGCCATAATATAAAGAAATTCCCCATGTATATTATAAGCATATTGTTTCATTTTTTCAGAAAAATCTAAACCAATATATTCATATTGTTTCTCATTAAAATAAGAATAAGTTCTTCCAGTTCCCGCTCCCAAATCTAAAATTTTAGCATTTTCATTTAAATGTTTTTCAAATTCTTCATAAACATCTAAATCCTCGATATATTTACCAAAATCTCTTGCATATTGTAACGCTATTAAATCATAATCATTTTTTACACTTTTTCTTATATCCAAGGAACTTCTATTAACTTTCATAGAATACCTCTTTCATATTTTAATAATTTTTTTATTTTAAACTTTTTGGCAATTTTTCAACATATGATACAACATCTAACTCTTTACAATCTTCCCTAAACTTATTCAAAGTTATATCATCACCACTCAATAGTTCAACTAAAACGTATCCTTCAAATCTTGGAATTTTTTCAGCTATTAATTCATCAATACTTTTAAATTCCTCATTGTTAAAATAATAAATATTACCCTTTATTTGTTCTGTTTTCAAACTAGAAGAAGAAAAATGCCAAGCTTGTATATCACTTTTTTCTTTTTCATTATATAAGTAAAAATGAAAACTTGCTTCAAAATTATTATCAAAGGAATCTTTATCAGTCCTTTTCATATAATCAAGTAAAGTATCATAATCTAATAAATAATGAAAAGGATACGGATTAGTATTAGCCTCTTTAATCGAAAGTGCTATCAATATTATTGCTAAAATCCAGAAAAAAATAATAATTCCTAGAACTATTTTTGAACCATCCTCGTAACGCCATGCCACAAAATAACCTATCGTAAATATAATAGGTATAATTAAAAGAATTAAAATCCATCCTAACAAATCCTTTTTACCTATTACCACTTCTTTTTTAACTACTGCCATCTACAATCACTTACTTTCCACTCTAAAATATAAAATAGAAATTCATAAGCATCAATTTACTTCTAAATTATAATAAGTCTCGTAAAATTTCTGTTACAAGTTTCATCTTTTTTTCATTCGACATAATGCTTATTAATAAATTCTTATCTTTATTTACAATAATATACTGTCCATTTGAACCATCTCTAAAAATATATCCATCTCTTGATATAAATGTATAATAACCAACACCAAGTTTGGGTAACACTCTATCTTTTTTATAAATAGATGGTGTTTCTAATTGCATTTTACATATTTCTTTTATCCAATTTTCCGAAACTACTTTTTCATTATTATATACACCATCATTAAGTAAAAGTTCACCTATTTTATGAAAATCACTATGTTTCAAATATAAACCAGTCGCTCCAGGACAATATTTTCCATAATTTTCCCATTCAAATTCTTTTATATTAAGCTTTAAAAAGATATTTTCATTAATAAAATCTCTTAAATTTATTCCTAATTGTTCTTGAAAAAAAACAGATATTATAAAAGGTTCTACATTATTATAAGCAAATCTTTCTCCAACTTTATATAGAATGTCATAATTAAGCGCATAATTTAACAAGTCATTTTTATCAATATTCTCAATATATCTTTCAGACATCATTTGTTCTTCATACCCCGTAGTATGAGTTAATAAATTTCTAATTGTCCACTTTTTTATTTTCTCTAAATTATCTTTATTTTTAATATTTACTACATTTTTAATTGCTGGATAAATTAATGTATCTAAATTAAACATCTTTTTTTCAATAGCAATTCCAACAGCCATCGCTACTAGTAGCTTAGCACAACTACGTAACTCATGTAATGATTCTTCCTTATAAAATATAATATCTTTTTGATCTTTTTGCTCAATAAATATACTATCAATATTTAAACCATTTTCTTTTTCTGAAATTAATTTTATATTTTGCTTAATTTTATTTATATTAATCATTTTCCACCATCCGTTAAAATTACATTATAATTATATTTTATCACATAAACTACCATAATTAATAATTGCTTATTCATTCAAAAAATGATAAAATACGTCACGGACGTGAAACTTATGAAAAAAAACAATAAAAATATTAGTAATTTTTTCTTTGAGGAAATTCAAAAAAAAGGTAAATATACAATATCAATAAATAATAATAAAGCTATCATTACACCACGTGAAGAAGAAAAACATTATAAAACAGCAGTTACAATTCCAAATTTAGAGTATTTTAACGATTTATTAATAGAATATATTAATGCAATCAATGATTTTAATAAAGAAAATGATTTAGAATTAGCTGATTATCAAGACTTATCATACATTTTTAACATTATGCTTTTTAATATAACTGCTTCTGACGCTTGTGATTTAAACAAATATATTGAAACCAGAATAAGTTTTTTTAAAGATCATAATTTAGAAGAATATAAAACTCCAACTAAAATATTTAAGTATCAAAACACAATCTTTTTAGCCCAAAGAGAAAATGAATGTTTTGGTTTAGAAACACCATATATAATGACTTTTTCCATGATATGTAATAATAAAACATACAATCTACCTTTAATTAGATATGCCATAGATGATAATGGAACTTGTTTTATTTATGCTGTTCAAATTGGTCGTGGACGAATTTGTGAAAATCATAAACAAGAGTATAAAAACATTGTCAATCAAGTCAATCATGGAACAAAAGAACATCGCAATATTTCACCAAGTTTTGTTCTTATTTTAGCAATGTTTTTAAAAATCTTAAATGATCATAATATTAAAAATATTGTTGTTCCAGATTTCTTATTTAATCGTTATAAAAAATATTATCGTGCAAATACTACAAGTAAAAGCAACGAAATTCTAAGTCGCATGTTTAACAATATTACCACATTAATAAAAAGAATTGATGATCAAATAGATGGATTTAACATTAAAACTTATCCATTAGATGTTGATAGTTATTATCATATCGAAATATCAAATTTAGAAAGCAATAATAAAATGTTAAACAAATTATTAAATAACAAAATAAAAAACAAACACCTATAAAAGTATTTGTTTTTTATTTTGTTATTTCTTTCAAAGTGTTAATTAAATATTTACACCTTTCCGTAACTAACTCTGAATTTTGTGTCTCAAAAAATTTAAAAAATCTATATTCCAAGCATTTATCAAACTCCATAATTTTTATTTCACTACCATTATATTGACTAAAAAAAACAATAAAATTCCATTTTATATCTTTCCTGCAAAGATGATACATTCTCTTAGCCTCTATTAAAATAACATCAGCCAATCATTTCCATCATGCGATTTCTGACCACGTTGTTGAAACAAAATTTTTCCATTTTTATCTTCAATATAAACAATTTTATTAGAATATATATAATTATCTAAACCTTTAAAAATTATCTTTATGTTTCTTTCATAAAATTTCATTTATTCATATACTTCATTTTCGAAAAAAAATCACTTGATAACAAATTCAGCAGCTACATCAATTGTCTTATAATCATCATTTGCATTTTTATAACTAATTTGCTTAATAATTCGATATGTACCACTATCTAAAATTCCATAGCCTTTCTCCCAATCAAGTTCTAACTCTGCACTTTTATGAGCTTCCAACTTATAAAGAACTAAAACAAAATCTAAAGATCCGTCTAATTTTTCCCATTTTCCCCCATTATTCTTTTCTATTGCATAAGAAGCCCCATAGTCCACTTCTTCATCCAAATCATTTTTTAAAATTAATGTAACTCCTTTTTTACTTAAAGTCCCATCTTTTATCAATAAAGAAACTTCTTTTTTGCTTACTACTTCATTATTTTCTTCTTGTGCTGGTAAAGTTGTTACTTGATTTTTACATCCAATTATCAAAATACTAAGACAAACTAATACTATTAACTTCTTTTTCATTCATTTCATCCTTTATAAACATAACATTCTAAAAAAATTATACCATATATAAAAATGAACTTAAAGATATAACATATAAGCTTTTAGTTAAAACTTACTATCTAATAAAAAAGTTAACAAACATTAAAAATAATAATATAACACACAAGTATACCCAAAAGGATATTAGTATAGAAGACGATACATATAGAAAAAAAGAAGATATTACAACTTCACTCACATAAGTAAAACATGCTTTTTTATTATTCATCAAACTTAGCATCTACATAATAAATAGGTCTTCCTTCTTCAAAATATTTCTTTTCGAAATCTGTCATAATATTTTGAATAGGTTTTTCATCATGATGAAGGTCTAAACTAACTCTATTAAATGAATACCAATATTGAGATAAAGTTTCAAGTGAATAAGCAAACAATCCCTTATTATCAGTCTTTAAAATTATATGTTTATTTTTTTCGAAAATTCGATCATACAATTTTAAATAATTTAAATGTGTAAATCTTTTCTTTTCATCTATTTTTTTGGGCCATGGCTCAGAAAATGTTAAATATATTGTATCTATTTCTTTTCCAAAAATATTAATTATATCCATTGCATCTGCATTAATTAATCTTAAATTATTTAAATTTTGATTTCTAAGCCTTTCAACTGCTTTTACCATTTGCGAATCATTTATTTCTAGACCTATAAAATTTATTTTAGGAAAAGCTTTAGCCATATTTATTATAAATTCGCCTCTTCCCATTCCTAATTCTAAACATATTGGATTTTTATTTCCAAATATTGATGACCATTTATTTTTACAACTTTGTGGATTAGCAACAACATAATTACTTCTTCCAACAATTCTGCTAGCATCTTTTATTTTATTATATTCCACTTTAATACCTCCTAAATATTTGCAATCAAGTGTATTTTATCATTTTCTTTTAACAAAAGAAATACTATTTTAAGTATTAACTTTTTTTTCTAATTTTTTTAACAATTTGATAGTATTCTGATGAAGTTGTCCTCCATTTTTTTCTAAAATATTTGATTGATAAATTAGAAATTCCTTTAATGACTCATCAATATCCTGATAAGCTAATTTTTTAATTTTTAGTAAATTATCATTTAAGTTATGACGACCTATTTTATCAGCAATAAAAATAATCTTTGCCAATAAATCCATCTTTTCATCACCAATTGCATGATATCTGATTGCCAAAATTTCTTCTTCTTTTAAATCATACTTTTCACTCGCTATATATGAACCTATTATTGCGTGTAAAACATTAGCATTTTTAGGCATTAACCATTCATTCGATAAGTGATACTTATTGACTACTCTTTCATTTTCTGAACTTGAAACTTCTTTTGCTATATCATGTAACAAACCTGTTTCATATGCTTCATTACTATCTATTCCATATCTTTTAGCTAATAAAACTGCTTCATCAGCTACTAAAAGACTATGTTTAAAACGAAAATCAGACATCATATTTTTTAAATCATTTTTCATTTGTTTAATATCATTCATCTACATTAAACCTCTTTTCACTAAATCAGGAATAACATAATCACCCAAAATACTGCCAACTTCTATTTCTTTTTCTTTATAATTTCGATCAATAAATATCGCTTCCTTTATTTCATTATTACATTTTATCTTTCCTGATATATCTACCAAATAAACACAAACATGTAATGGTTTATTAGAAAAAACTGCCAGGTCATCATAATCACCAAAGTAAGTAGCCTTCTTTACCTCCACTGTTATTTCTTCAAATAATTCTCTCTGTAAAGTTTGAAAATCACTCTCTAATTGTTCTCTTTTACCTCCAGGGATTATACATTCTTTACGGTTATTCTTTTTTCTTTGAACTAAAATTTTCTTATCTTTTAAAATAATTGCTCCTACTTTATCAATAACGTCTAAATCTATAGTTTCTAAATCGTTAGGAACAAGTAGCATTTTATGAAAATATTTTTTTCCTTCATTCAAATATAGTTTTTGACGCTCAGCTCCATGTGTTTCTTCAGTATGAAATAAAATCAATTTTTTAACAGATAATTTTTCCATTACTTCACAAACACTTTTTACCGTTGAATGTTGCTTAGAATAAGCACCAAATTTTTTTTCTTCTTCATCTAAACAAAAAGCTTCATGAAGAACAATATCACTATTAATAATTCGTGAATATAAATTTTTATTTAACGTAACATCGCCTAAAAAGAACATCTTTTTTTCATCTATTACTACTTCAAATCCAAATTGTTTACAAGAACTAGCATTCAAGTCAAAAAACAAATATTCACACCCATTTATTTTCACTTTTTCATTATTTTTAAGCTTTATTAACTCAATTTTAGTCAAAAGTAAATCAATCAATTTAACCGGTAAAAGTAAACTCATCAATTTTTCTATAGTGTCTATAACATCATCATTAGCATATACATGAATTTTATCTTTTATTAAAGAAAGAGAACTACTTAAACTTTTAAAAAGCCAAATAAGCCCCATAATATGATCAATATGACTATGAGAAATAAAAATATTATTTATTTCAGAAGCTTGAACTCCAAAATAGTCTAACCTATTTAAAATTTCTGCACTACCACCAGTATCAATTAAAAAATTTCCTTCCTCATTTTGAATAATAAAACATGCATTATACATTTTTTTGACCATTCCATGGCCAGTTCCTAACATCAATAATTTACTCATAAAAAACTCCTTCTATATAAAATTTTTATTATAATTATTACTTATTTTTCTAATTTCTTTCAAAAGATA
>ERZ779835.90-NODE-90-length-24397-cov-3.063224_pt1 | contig 24397 bp, 36 predicted proteins | sample MGYA00511382_ERZ779835 | MGnify/ENA primary metagenome ERZ779835 (study PRJEB29588, sample SAMEA2150814) | human gut metagenome | biome: human gut; feature: human-associated habitat; material: faeces | place: Denmark | collected 2008/2010 ... | reverse complement strand
TTTATCATTTAATTCTTTAGGAACTTCTTTATTCTTCATAAAGAGATTAATAATGCTTCCTATAGCAGACACTCCAGTAAGTATCAAAATAGCTTCTAATATCATTACTTTACTCCTGTTTTACCATGACCACCTCTATCTACATTACCAAGATTATCAACCCACTCAAATTCTATCTTACTAGAGAAGAGCCACTTAAGCTTCTGCCATATAGTAGCAAATTGATTAGGTACAATCTCAAATTGACAAATTCTATCTCCTTTATGAATAGTAGTTTTATCTATTGAATAACAATAGAATCCCCATTCATCATTATCTCCACAGTATGCTGTATCAATAAATCCAGAGGTAGCCATTACAAGTTTAAGTTTCTTAGTAGTAGAACTTCTTTGCCTAATCTTTGCACTGAATCCCTTTGGTAACTGCATTGCAATTCCAAGTTTAATAAACTTTTCATCAAACTTTACATCTCTTGTTTTAACTCCATCTTTTTGATGAAGAATACCTGCCTGAGGAGCTTCAAACTCATAGTCTTCTGCTGCTCTAAGGTCAATACAATCTCCAATAGGATTAATAAAAGGTACTATATTTCCCTTCTCATTTTTAGCCTCTGTATAGAGACCTTTTACTGTTTCTTTTACTTTAATTTTCATTGTTTTTTAATTTAAATATACAAAAAGAGGGAGTATTTACATACTCCCCCAAAATTTATTGGTTATATCCTTTTTAAATACTTTATTACCTACAATATCTATTTCAAGCATAACTTGATTAGTTGTTTTGCTATTAAGTGGGCCTTTATTTTCATCATAATGACCATACTTAATATAGTTAAAATTCTCTAGATTAATATCCTTACTAATGTAATCTCTGCCACTATACCATCCTACTTTAAGATTGGGATAATACTCTTTAATGTCTTGTGCTATATCATCTACTTCACTTGGATTAGCATCACCCCCCATAATACAAACACAAGTTATACCTTTATTACTGTCAATAAGGTTAGTTAAGTGCTGTAAATCAAGAGGTTCTCCTATATCTTCTGCTAGATAAGATGAATGACAATTGATACAATGACAAGGGCAATTACTTATATTTATACAGAGAGTAATTTCGTCAGGAACTTCACTAAATGTTACTTTAGTATCTACATATTTTAACATTTTACTTCATCTTTACCATTAGAATAAACCCTTTTACTAGCTTCTATTTGTCTATCTTTACCAAATGACTTGATAGGTCTTAAATATCCTATAACCCTTGTATATTGGGTAATATGGTTACTATGACACTTAGGACACTCAGTGATAGGATGCTTAGTAATGTAGCCACAATTATCACACTTACTATTAGGAATATTAAATGTGAAGTAGTTGGTTCCATTAGCTATAGCAAAGTCTATCAATTTGAGATACTGCTCCTTGCTTAGATGGTCTTCAAGATTAATATGACAAGCTGAGCCTCCATCACAATATTGTGCTGTCTGCCTTCCATGCAAAATCATTTTATCTAGTACTGAAGTATTGTCATGGGCATCAAAGAAATATGAGTTGTAAAGATTTTCATCTTCAGGAACTTTATAACCATCTTTTTTGTCCCATCTATAATTCTTACCACCAAGAGATTCAGCAGGGACTACCTCAGAATTAAACAAGAAAGGTCTCTTACTATCATGTATAGAGTGCAACTTGTTCTGTTCTTTAATAGTACCAAGAACCAATTGCAAGAACTCAATATATTCCTTGTTGTTAGATACATCAAGACCTAAGAACTTAGCAGCCTCATTCAAGCCATTAATACCAATAGTACTATACAACTTATTCATGTGTATATAGCCACCATTACAAGCTGCAAACATACCTTTCTCTTCTTGTTCATAGAGCATAGTCTTATAAGCTATATGATACTTATAGACTCTTTCTAGAATTGAAACAAGATACTCTTTGAGACCTGTATATCCAGGAACATTTACCCCCTCTTTAGCAGGCTGTCTAGCCCAATCTTGTACAATCCTATTGATATTAAGAGTGATAACATTACAGCTACCTGTCATTACACCAGTAAGACCTGATGTAGGATTAAATGTATTCTCTGCAAGTTCATTTCTCAATCTACAGCATGATGCAAGACTATCAGCACTATCTGAAATATAAGTAAAGAATGAATGTCCTTCTGCATACATCTCAGCAGTAAAGTCTTTATAGTCTTTGTCTATAATATCATTGGTCTTAGGGTCATACACCATACAAAGAGTTTCAACAGGGAATGTTAATATCTGTTTAGTTCTGAGCTTATTAAAGAACTTCATAAACATCTTCTGAAGAACATTAATTGCAGCCCATTCAGGTTTAGTTCCATCAGGATAACAAAATTCTCCAAACAATGAACTAAAGTATGTATGGTCATAATATGACACATTTGTAACATTATGTTCACATAGAGTCGTTAATTCTATGCAGTTCTCTTATGAACTTCTTATAGTTTCCTATAAGTTCAGACTATATCATTACTCAAAAATGAGTACCCCCAGCTTCCACTCACTTGAGTGTACTTCCATAAAGGAATAGTCGTTGAACCTTACCAATAAATTGGTCTTGGCTGCTGATTGCCATATCTTAATGACTTAGGGTTCCAGCAATTCAAGGGGTTTATAGTCCACCTACAACTGACCATGTATTTTGTGGTGACACATAGAACACACTGTTATTAGATTATTAGGATTATTCAGCTCTTTGTCTTTAACAGCAATCTCGTACAATTTATCTGCATCATCTACTGGCGATAATGGATAATTTTGTATAATAATTCTATCAAGAATAGACTTAAATGGAATCAAATGATGTACATGTAGATTATCTTTACTGCCGCATATAACACATTGATTGCCATCTCTGCAAAGTATGTCCTTTTTCAGAGAGTTATCACTACAATATTCTCTAATTCTTTGAGATAGTGTAGAGATTCCACCCTTCCAATTAGGATGATTATCTCCTGTCATTAGACCTACCTTGCTTTCTGAATTATTCCTAATTTTAATACCTAAGTTCTTTAGAACTCTATCAATAACACAGGGGTCACAATTATATCTAATACCAAGCTCTTTCTTTGAAAGACCTTCTTTCAAATATAATCTTTCCATGACTTCTTTATTACTAAAGTCTTCAGGAATTTCTTTGGACTTAAAATTCCATTGTGACTCTGATAGAGTTCTTCTCTCTATAGTATGTTTTTTCAATCTTAACAAGATTGTTCTATGAGAAGTCCCAAACTGTTTTGCTATTTCAGTTGAGGACTTACCTTGTAAATACAAGTCAATAATAGTACTATCATCTAAATCTTTTCTGTGTGCAGCCATAATTATAAATTATTTTATGCTGCAAAGATACAAAATTTATTTGAAAGTACCAAATTTCTTAATGGACTCTGATAAGACCTATTACCAGCAGGCTGATTAACGCCATAAATAAACTGTTTGAAAGCTTTCTCTATAAAATCTCTGATTGTCCTTTGAACCTTACAATGAGAATTTGTTATAATACAATCAAGCTTCTCATACCACTTATCTCCAAACTCTGCAATAATATAATAGTTTAGAGCAATGAAATATTCTCCAAAGGCTACTGCACCTTTACATTGAGAAGAAAGTAAGAAGGCAAGATTAGTTATTTGTCCACTAAATGATTGTAAATCATTAGGAGGAGTTGGTGTTATACCATCTATATTACCTACACCTTCTACCATAAGAGGATAAAGGCTATCTGCTTGACAATAGAACTTTAAAGTAGGTACACTAGCTTCATCATGTGTATAAATGATATGATGATTTAAGTCCCCCTCATATTGCTTTGCAACCTCTGGATAAAGTACATTAAGTTTATCCTTCATCCTTTGTCTTTGGATGATTCTATTCTTTGTTTTATAGACTTCACCATCAAGATTAGCAACATTCTTTTGAGTTACATTAGCATTAGGGTCAGTTTCTGAAGAACTAGCAGCATTATCATCAGAATCTGCATAGTTACACATATAATCAATCCTTTCTCTAATAAACCTAGACTCTTCATGTTTATTTCTGTAGATAATATAAGCCTTTGCTACATCATAAGGTGCTAAATCCATAAGAATCTTTTCTACTTCTGTCTGTATAGTAGCAACTCCTACTGTACTAGCTCCTTCATGATAAGAAGGAATATAGGTCAATTCCTTCAAAACTTCTTCATCAGGTTCTTTACCTTGAGAAGCATAAGCCTTCTTAACAGCGTTGATTATTTTATTTAAATCAAACTCTTCAAGCTGACTTCTGTTACCTTTCTTTGTTCTTTTTAATACTTTCATAGTTTATTTAGCCATTCTTTTAATGAATTAGATTTTTCAATATTAATACCTTTTGGTACTTTTGGTTTATTCTTTAAATAATTCTGTAATTCTTCTCCTATAGTAAATGGGTCTCTATAGATATATTGATTATCCTTACCATAAATAAGTTCTCCATAAGTAAATGTATCTTCAAAGTTCCATACTAATGGAGTTAAAGTACACTTATTTACTACAATAAACTTATAAGGAGCTATAGTAAAATCTTTAAAGTAATCATCTTTTTCTAGGTTATCTTTAAGTATTCTAGCATATAGTCTTCCTTGCACAGCATATAGCCATTGATTAAAGCTTTCTGCAAAGTCCCATTCCTTATGAGAACTTGTCTTTAAATCTATAGGAATTATAAGTTTCTTACTGTGTATAACTATACATTCATCCATCATGCAGCGATAATCTACACCATTAAATGTAGCTTTAAACTTCAATTGATAGAACCTTTGTATATCATCATCAAACATACTATTAGGTTCAAAATAAAACTTAGTAGAAGTGGATGTTTTTAAAGCATCTACTGCATTAATTACTTCATTGTAAGTCTTTGTACTAATGATAGTTCTATCTCCTGCTACATAGAGTAGACCATAATATCCTGCACAATCTTCTTTAATCTTTTTAGCTCTTGTCTTAGGTAGCCAATGATTATTCCACTGTATATCTTCAATAGATACTATAATATCATCATCAGGAATATCTTTTAATGCATGATATTTATCTTTAAAATCATTAAATAATTTCTTAACAATAGTAACTAGAGTATCTGAAAGACTATTATCTAGCTCTGCAACCATAAATAGTTTATTAAATTCCTCTTCATTACCAGTAATAAGAGTATCTACACAAGAACCAAAAGTAAGAGAAGGAGTTTCTAATCTATCAAATAGTTTATCTAGATTATTAAATCCTTCTCTTTCATATCTTGATAGAGTACTGTATGATAAAGCAGGGTCTACTCTGTAAACAGGCTCACTCACTTTCCATGATATATCATATAAACTTTTTCTTTCCATTAAACATTTCTCCTTATAAATAAGAACTATACTCTATTACATCTAATACAAGCTGTTCTAATTTATCTCTATCTACATTTAACCACTTTTCTTTATGTAAAGCTTTGTGGTCATCTCTTTTCTTCATAAAGAGACAAGATTTTACTATTTCAAAAAGCTTTTCAAAGTCTCTACACTCTAAGAATTGCTTACATAGTTCTGCATCTCTAGGAGGTAGACATTGCAGATTGTGTTTTATTCTTTGATAGAGATTGTTCATATTCTTTAATTATTTCAATAGCTTGTAATAGCTGCTTCTTAGTATATATTTCAAAGTAAATAGAGTGTTGATGTGTTTTAATAAATTTTTCATCTAGATACTTTCTAAATAATTTCTTCTTAATATAAAATACATCATTCTCTATTCCTTTAGCTTCAATATATACATCTAATTCTCCATACCTAAAGTAAAAGTCTGGAGTATATCTTATCCCTGTAACTTTAGCTGACTTTAAAACTAATATTTTACTTTTTATAGTATCTCCTTCTTCAATTCTTTTGTCTTGATGGGTACTAGTTTCTTTATCATAAAATGGTGTTAAAGGTATAAATCCATTCCATAATTCATAAGTTACAAACTCATACATAGGATTAAATCCCTGCTCTACAAGAGTGTTATAAACACTCTTTTCAAGCTGAGATTTAAAGGTTAGATTACCAGACTTGCACGCTGTAGCATTTCTAATCTTTTGGTTTTTCTTGGTCATCTTCAAATATTGATTTAAGAAAATTCTTTACAAGACTACATGCAATCTTTGCATCTTCAATATTTCTAAATGCAGGAAAAGCTCTATAATTCTTTATATGGGATTTATCAACTTCATGAATCCTTCCATCTTGAGGAGAAATAGCATAAATCTTCTTACTGTTCTTTATGTGATTATCATATTTTTTATCTAGTTCAATAGCAATTTCTTTCAATAACAACTGAACTACTGCCCAAGGATTAGCTCCTTTTAGTGCATCTAGAATACTTGACATACCTCTAGATGTTAACTTAGCTTTATTACAAAGATTCTTCCAAGCATTATCCCATATTTCTATAGGGTCACTAGTCTCTTTTACAATCTTTACTTCACCTCTTATAATAAGCCTAGTTAACATATCCTTTGTAAGAGTTATCTCTTTTACAGCTTCTATTTCACCAAATACAGGAAGATTAACATTAGCTACAACTCTTATCAAATCACCAACTTTTACTTCTTTACCACTCTTTACATTAATAAATTTTTCCATATTATTTTAATTAAAATTCTCTTCTTTAAACCACTTTATTCTTTCTCCATAGAGGTCATAGAGTAGTTTGTTTATAACTCTCCATATATCATTAGGCATCTTCTTCTTTACTCTTGCAAAGTATGCAGGATGTTCAATCTTAAGCACATAATTATTAGCATTGATGTAAGGCTCTAATACTTGAGCTTGACTACCAAATAATACATAAATAATACCTGTATTAATAGTAGACATTTTTCTCAAGAAGCTAATCATAAAAGGTCTCCACATCATCATGTGAACACCTGTTTTACCTACTTCTGTAGTTAATGCTGAATTAATCATTAAGATACCCTGTTTAGCCCAACTCTCTAAAGTGGGGTCAAAGGTAATCAAATTATGTGGAATCTCAAAATTTATAACTGATTCTTTTATTACTTGTAAAGAAGGAGATAATTTATCTTCTGAAGTATTGGATGAATTACCAAATAAAATACCTTGAGCTATATCTTTCTGATAATAAGGGTCTTGGCCTATAAAAATAACTCTACATTTATTATAAGGGCATAATTTAAATGCTTTAAATATATCTTTTATATTAGGACATAGAGTATTTTTATTAACTATTTTTAACCATCCCATTACTTTCATAGTTTCATTTCTATCTAGTACTTTCATCCAATCTCCAAAATAATCATCTATTGTCATAGTTCTCTATTAACAATACAGTCTTTAGCAATCTCTAGAAGTTGGTCTTGTATACTTTCTCTCTTAATTCCAGGCATCTCAGGAATATTGATTTTATAAGGAGAGTCTTTCTCAGTACCCATAGTTCCTTCATAAATTACTTTAGTAACATAACTACAATCAAAACCATCTTCTACATTTAGTGGAATAACATTATCATTATTATTATAATGTATAATTTCCATAGGAAGATATGCACAAGTTCTTAGCTTGCCATAACCTGAGTCTTTAGGTACTGCAACAACATCTGCTGGATTTACTAAACAAGCTAATCCTACAGAACCAAAGTAATTCTTTTTAAGCCATTTTGCTGAGGCACAGTGTAATCCCCTACTGCACTCTGTATTACTATTACAATCACATTGTTCTCTAGGAATAGTTACTATTTCTCCTATTTTAATTCTAGTAGAATGACTATGATGGTCAGTATAAATACCTTTTTCTTTTGTAGTATCTACATTTCTATAAGCCACAAAGAAACCACATTTAGCTAATTTCAAACCATGTAGCTGTAAGAACCAATAAAGATTATTTCTACATTGTTCATCAGTATTAAGAGACATTAGAGTCCAAAAGTTCTTATAAGTAGAGAGCTTTAATTTATCATTAGCTTCTTCTGCCTCTATAACAGATTTAGCAAAGTCTTCAGGTATAGAAAGACTAGATACTTCTTTCCAATAGATAGTATTGTTTACTGTACTAAGAATCTTAGATGTTTTTATTCTGTCCATAATAGTCATAGCTTTATTATAAGCCTTTACTTTCTCATTATAGTCAGGATGTAGAAGCATCATAATTTCTTTATCTGACTTAGCTTCAACAATTTTTTTAAACTCCTCTTCAGTAACTAGTTTTTCTTCAACATTTCCATTTTCTAGAATAACAGTTACTTTATTACCTACTTTAATTATTTTCTGCATAATACTCTTAAAAGTTTATTATTTTTTACTTTATTATACATTCTAGTACTCACTCTATAAGATTTACTCTTAATTATAGCTGCTGTTATGAGTATTCCTTCTAAAGAATCTTCTGTATCATCATATATACCTATTTCTTTCTTGACACTATTATACTTAGCAATATATTCCTTTAACTTTCTACATAGTACTTGAGTATAAGGGTCTATCTTTTTACATGCTTTAGCAATTGCTATATAAGTAGAATTATTTGAATATCTATAATAGAAACTTAACATACTATAAATATCTTCCAATAAAGGAGAAGGAATAGTGTTTAGCATCTCACATCTAGATTGTCTTGAAGGAATGTAGTATGTATCTTTAAATTCTTCTAGTATAGTATGTAACTTAACTATAATTGGGTCATCATTCAACAACCACTCTCTATCAACAATAAATGTTGGATGAATATTATATATAGCTTCTAGTACATCTTTTCTTGCTCTAATATATACAAGTTCTCTAGCTTCTGCTATATTAATCCAAGTATCAGAATCTTTTATATTACCAAGAATAACTCCTCTCTTCATCCCCTTTATATAGTTTATACAGCTATCTATATCTTTGAACTCTCGCCACTCTTTATAATCATAATTATGATAATTTCTAACATATATTATAGGATTTGTTACTTTTACTCTACTAGTTTTATCTGCCTTTGCTTCTTCTTTATATTTAAGAAATTCAGCATCTGTAGATAAATCTATAGGCTTTACTTTAGAGATAAAGTAATCATAAAAGTAATCTATAATTATATCTTTGTCTTTACATGTTTTTAAATCTCCTATATTATTTTCTAGATACCATTTAAAGTTATCCTTACTAATATTATCAATTATTGTATATTTAGAATATTTATCTTTTATCCATTCTTTAGCTATTGCAGAAAATTTAGGACAGTTAATTAGACTTATAATATTATTCTGAGGCATTAAAGTTCTATCAGTTAGACTATAAGGAATTTTGTTTGAATAATACCTATTATCTCTAAATAGTCCTTTAAGATTAGGAAGCTGTAAATGAAAGAATGTGTTTATAATAGATTTATATTCTCTTAATACAGTAGAGCCTTTAAATGTGGTATTCCTAATATCTATTGTTACAGGATAATCTCCTATATTACTTCTATATGTAGTAGAATAATTATTGTCTATTGGATTAAAATATATTGTAGAGAATAACTTATAATACTCATATAGGTCAGTATAATCTCCTTTAAATTTATTTGAAATTATATTTTCTAATTCACTTTCAGCAGCTTTAACTTTGTCATTTATTTTATTTATAGTATCCTCTGTATATATAATACTTTCTCTATTAGGAGTTATATTTAGTTCTCCAATATTAAACTTAAGAACAATACCTGTATATTGAATACTGTATATAAAATCTTTAGATTCTCGTGAAATTAAAGTTGTATCACATGGATAAAGTACATTTCCTAATAGAAGTTTCAATTCTATACATTGAGAAGCTACTGCAAAATTATTGAATTTCTTTATTTTAATATCATTTATGTCAGTACCAATACCATCTACATAGATATTAGGAAAGAATACTATATACTTCAAAGCTCGCTTATATGGATATATATTAGGGATATTTTTAATAGTAATTTCTACACCATTCTTCTCTTCTGTAGGCTTCTGCATAACTAAATTAGTAGTTATAGTGTTTCCACTCTTAACCATAATATACAGATATTCTATACCATTATAATAAGAAGTAATATATACAGTATTACTACATGCTAGAGATGCGAACCTTCCAAGGCCAAACCCACCGATAAATTCATTACTCTCTCTTTTAGTACTACTTCCTATATTACAGAAGATATTCTTAAATCTTTCAGGACTAATACCTGTACCAAAATCTCTAATAGTTATTTCCCAACTTGAATTATCTCCCCTTTTATATCTAATAATAACAGGAGTATCTATTGTTCCTGCTTCTACATGGCTATCCCAAGCATTACTAACTATCTCTCTAATAAATGACTGCTCTGGGTTAGAATATAAGTTAGAAGATAGTAATGTAGTGATAAATTCAAGATTCTTTGGGTCTATTGAAGTTTTAAATTCTTGTATATCTCCTAAAACTTTTACATCCCCTTTATCTACATTTATTATCATAATTTAAAGTTTAAAGAAAAAAGGTAAGCAGAACTATATAGATCTACTTACCTATTGTTTTAAGAATTAATATAATCAACCTCTGAGTTAAGGAGAATGTGCTTCTTCTTTAGTACTTCAATGAGTTTATCACATTTACAACTCTTTGTAGCTATTGTAGACTCCTTAGCTACTGTAGAAATGTTTACCTTAGTTTCACTCTTTGGTTTTTCTACTTTCTTATAGTTAGCAATAATCAATGCTAATTCTTCATTACTTACTCTGGTGTAGTTCTCACCAAACTGTTTTTTAATTTTCTCTTGAAGATTAAGCTCTTTAACCTTTGCATAAAGTTCTTTTCTGTTCATTTGAATAAATTTAAAATTGTTTGTTTAAATTGTTCTTACTCTACCTAGATTACTAACTTTATAATACTTATATCCTTCTATAGGTTTTCACTCTTCCATAATACGTCTTTAAGGATTTCTTTCATTATTTCTAAGTACTTATTTTTCCCATAATTTTTAAATAAGTCAGAAGGGTCTTTAGACTTATACTCTTTTGGTATTTCCACCATTCTAAAAGCATACTCTTTACATAATCTCTCAGCATCTTTATGCCCTGGATTATCAGAGTTATTGAAATCATTATCAAAGAATACTATAATGTTCTTATATCTTGATTTTAATGTCTCTATTACTTGGGGTTTAGGCAAATAACCCTCCCCTTGTAAACAAATTGAGGGTATTTTGAGATTACACATTATATTTAGGCAATCTTTTACTGATGAAGATATGATTAAGTTATCTCCTTTTTTAGGAATTTTAGTCCAAAGACTCCATACTGACTTATCTATATTACTGCTCCATTTATATCCTTGTTTATTGAAGGGTTGGTAAATTTTAAGAGTTACCTTACCTTCTTTAAACTCTACATAAGCATAGGCATATTTATCAGCTCCAAAAATACAACTTATACCATTTTTAATGACTATTTTATGAGATATAGGATATACATCTGCATACTTTAACCACTTTAATGATATTCCATAAGATTCCCAATATTTAATATCATAGTCTCTCCATTCTCTTACTTTACATTGAAGGTCTATATGACTATTTATCTTACAATATCTAGTCATATAGTTTCCTTCATGTACTTTAGTACTATAGGACTTATTACCTAAATCATTATAAACTTTATGTACTGCTTCTTCAAAAGTACAGTTCCATAATTTAGTTAATAAAGTCCATATAGTACCTGAATCTCCATTACTAAAATCTCTGTAATTAACCTCAGTTCCTTTAGGACAATATAAAGCAAAAGATGGTTTATTGTCTGGTCTTAAAGGACTATGAATCAAACTAGGTATAGACTTAATATTAAGGTAGTAAGCAGCAATATCAGCTTGTGATAGATTACCTAAATTAGGTAATGGTTCTTTTGATTTACTACCTTTACTAATCATACTTTATTTTATGCAAAAGGGTCACTTGAATCATCAAATGGCATATCACTTGATGGAGTAACCTCTGAACTCTCTGATGCAGTGAAAGTAGTAGGAGTTACTGAATACTCATGTACTGCCTTAGCAGAATACTCTGTACTAAGTGCCTTATTATGAGTAGTTGCATAAGCTATATCAGCTTGCAGTGCTTTATCAAGGCTACTATAGTTTGTAGCAGCATTACTTATGAATTTCTTAGTATATATAGATTGGAAGAGCTTACCATTTGCATCTGTTCTTACACCAAGACATACCTTTACTTTATTAGTAGGTTGGAAGCCTAGAATATCATTAATCTCTGAGAAATCTCCTTTAAAGAACTTTTCAAATGTTTCTATATCAAGTCTACATTCACACTCTTCAGGTTTAACATCAGTATTAAGAACCATACATTTCTCATTATTATCCCATTTAGTAATACTAGGAATACACAAGAATACTCTAATGAAATTAGTAAGGTCTTCCTCTCCAACATAAGCAATTCTATAATCATTACTTATATCAGCTTTTTTACCATTGCCATATGTGGGAATCTCCTTAGCAGAAATCTCTGCTTCTGTTGCCCAAGCAAACCTACCATACTTATCTACTACTTGATATTTTCCACTATTTGCACCATGCTGCTTCTGATTAGTAATAAAGAGAGGCATAGTTACAAGTGGCATATCAAAGCCAATCTTCTCAACATCAGGTTGCAATACTACACTAATCCTTACATTCTTATAAGAATTACCATCGTTATCCTCTTTATCCTGTACATAAACAGGAGATTCCTCCAAAGTAGTATTAAAGAGCTTTTCATGCTCTGCTTTATTAGGATTTACTGCCTTTACAAATACTGGACAAACACCAATAAATCTCTTAAACTCCTGAGCCTCCTTTGAGGCATTTCCTCTTGAAATTGCCATAATAATTTATATTTACTTTAGTTAGTTGTTTATTAATTAATCCATGTTATTACTCTCATCAAGTGTACCAAAGGTACTCACTACATTATCACCATTTGTTTCCTCCTCTACTGTATTATCATTTGTAGTAACAGGAGGAACAATAGTGTCAGGATAGATAAACTCAAATGTTACCTTCTTAATTACATTACCATTCTTATCTACTTGGTCAGTAGGAGTTACTACCTTCTTAATAATATCCTCTGTATGGTAACCAGTCATAGCTACAGTAGGAGCATCAGTAAGTTCAATCTGCTGATTGATAATTGCCAACTCCTCCTCAATTTTAGCTTTCTTCTCTTCCAACTTGTTCTTCTGCTTGAGGAAACCTTCAACATTCTGAGCTGTTCTTTTCATTCTTGCCAGCTCAAACTTTGTAAATTCTTTCTTTGTCATTTTGTTTGTTGTTAATTGTTAATAAATATTTCTGATGAATTAAATGTTACATTATTATCCTTGTCAGACTCTCCTACAAGGAATTTTTTACCCCTAAGATGGGGACTTCTAGCTTCTCTAATAGTATTATCTCCACCTTCAAAGGATAGATAAGTTTTATTACCATCTCTATAAATTATACCTACTGCATCTGCTTCTCCACAGATAATATCAGCAGCTTTGCCCATTAGATTAATAGACATTTCGTTTACTTCCTCTCCATTCTTATTAACTGCTTTATCCTTAACATGAGTAACTAAAATAAGAGTTTCACATAGAGGTTTGAACATATCTATTAGCTTTCTAAGAGCTTTCCTAGTGAATAAATATCCTGCTCCATTAGGTAAGAGTCTTACATCTGCTTTAGGGTCTAAAACAGGCTTTCCTGTCTTAGGGTCTTTATAGAGTATACCTTTATTATCCTTTAGATATCCCCATGATTGACCCATTGGAGTTTCTCTATACATTTGATTTGCCACTGGAATACTCATTTCTTCAAGTCTAGTAGCATTATCTATAGTAATAAACCTATAAGGAGCTTTATGTAACTCCTTTCCTTTAGCTATAATAGCAGTCCTAATTTCTTCCAAATCTCTAGCACTTCTAGCTTGTACTTTCATTACAGACAGTGCTCTATAACCATCTTCAAGGTCTATAATAAGATTATTATCTATAGAAGCTATAAATGAGCTTTTACCTTGCTTTGGAGCACCTCCAATGATAAGAAGACTTGGATTATAATTTTCTGCTACACTTCTTTCTGTTGGTAATTCTATCATAATTAAAACTCATTAATATAATCATCCTGATGTGTAATACAATCATTGAAGAAGTCTAGACTGCTATTAACTATATTAAGTTGCCTCTCAACACGCTTCTTTATAATCTTAATCTCCTGTCTAGCTCTAATATAAGCACTTCTTTCAGCTCTAGCTCTAGCTATCTTCTTTCCAATGTTTACATCAAACATACTTGGAGGACACATAGATTTTCCTTTTATAGTAAGTACTTCTCCAAAAATTTTAAACTTTGCAGTAGCTACTACTACACCACAATCTTTATGAACTGCATAATTACAATCCATAAAAGTAAGCTTAATTCTTTCCATAATTAAATAATTTGTTAAGTTTGTTTGTTATAGCAAATGCTAATAATGTTACTTTATTATTAATACTTTTCTTTTTATTCTCTATTTCTCTATAAATTCTTTCAATTTCTATACTATCTGAAGGTCTAGGTAGCTCTTTATAAAAGTTAATAGCTCCATTAAAATATAATGGGCATATTGCATTAGATTCTCCACTTCTATTAAGAACTATTTCAAGACATCTAAAGTAGCCTTTTAATATTTTAATGTTATATCCTAGATATTCAGGTATTTCAAAACTAAAAGGATTAGTTATACCTAGCATTACATCTACTGCTTTACCTGTATCCTTACTATCAGCTAAACCTGCCAATGTTGGTCTAATTTTATTGCTTTTAAAAGCATCAAGACCTATTGTTTCAATGTTTTGCTGTTGGACTACCACAGGTATATAGTTATAGTTATTTCTAGCTATAATAAGATATTCACATAGTTTATTAATAGTCTCTCTAAGAGTAAAGCCTCGTTCAGTATCTAGCAAAGATACATGGTCTATTATAAACATTACATACTCATTCTTTTTATAAGGTTCATAATAGTCAAATGCTTCTCCAGTTCTTTCAGTTCCATCTATATCTTTATATTTATAGCTCTTTTTATGTATTATTCCATGATTCTTAGCATAAGTATTTATATCTTTCCATACTCCTGTTGGATTTTTAGAATCACAAAATCTTACATGCTCTTCATAGAAACTAAGAATATCTACTATTTCTTTAGAATCTAAAAGATTTAATATTTCTTTGCTAACAGGTTTCTTTGCATTAGTTGAAGTTAAGTCTTTAGGACTTATTTCTATATTATATAATGTATATAATAAATAGCACATAAACCTCAAAGTTATATTTTCTTTAGTTTCTTCTAGAGGATAATAGAATATTTTTGGAACTAAAATATTAGGATTGTTATAAGCAAATAACACAGTATTATAAAGAAATAGATAATTCATTATCTGTGTTTTAGAAGCTTTAGATGCTCCACTTACAAGATAAAATTTACCTTGTTCTATTCCTGGAAATTGCTCTGAAAATCTAGGAAATGGAATAGGAATACAATTAACTTCTCCACTTAATACTTTATTTCTTCTAGCTTCTATAAAATCTTTTAATCTTTCTCTTATACTCATACCATATTACTTACCCAATCATCTCTCTGAGCATCTATTTGGTCACTATTTTCAATAAGAGACATTAGCTCAGATTTTATATCTACATTACCATCAGCATCTCTAACAGATTTAAGTATAAAATACTTTAATAGTTGCATATATCTATAGTTACCATTAAAAGAATTAACATATTCTTTAGTAGCTTTTAATACATCTTCTCTATTAATAGTATAACCATACTTAACTACAAGAGTTTTAAGTTTCTTTGCTACCTCTGCTGTAGTACCTCTCCACATATAAGTAGTTCCATCTTTTCTTCCAGCAGGATAGATTTCTCGTAACTCAGTAGCTAGCTCTGTAAATTCTGAATCTTTGTCAATAACATTTTTATCAGAGTCTATAGAGATAGTAGATATTAAGTCTTTCACTTTATCACTAATAACTAATTTTCCACTAGAGAAAAGGTCTTTGTCAGCAAGACCTTTAGCTACTAGTGATTGTAAAATAGCTCCAATATCTACTTCTCTAGCACTAAGAAACAAGACCAAAAACTCCTCTATAGTTAAATTATTCTTATCAAGAATAGTTTGGTCTATTGTTAATTTCATCTTTAATTTCTGTTATATTATTTATTACTTTAGTTAATGATTTATTAAAATTCTCCTTCATTTTATTTATAAGCTCTTCTTCTCTTGTTTTTACAAAGTAAGGTATTATTATTATAGGTTTTTTATGCCTTAATAATCTACCAATTCTTTGTGTTATAATAGTATCTGAACTATTTAAATTATTATAGATACCTACTTGACAGTTATATAAATTTATACCTTCATTTAGGCAGTTACAAGCAGTGATATGATTAATAATACCTTCATTAAATAGCTTTAAATAGTCTAAAGAGTTCTTATTTTTACTATTAATGTTATACTTTCCTAACAATTCTGTTTGTTCTATACTATTACAGAAAGTTAAAGTTCTATAATCTTTTAGTAATACTAATATATCCTTTACATAACTAACCTTTTTATCACTTAACCATGTTAATCTATCATTACAAAGCCTCAACCACTTATTTCTACACATATCACTTCTAGTTCTCATATATCTACTCTTCCAATAGTCTATACTACTATCTAGATTACTAAGATATTGAGCTTCTGTACAATATATTCTAACAGGATTAGTCTTTTGTCTCATATAACTCCACCTCATAGCCCATGAAGATTCTATCATTCTTCCTTTAGCTTTAGGATTCTTGATAATTACTTCAGTAGGTACTCCTGTTTTCAAGTGCAAAGGTAGTAAAATTACTTTAGGTTCAGGTAATATTTCACTATCTATAACACTCTTTAATGTCTTTTTGTAAACTACTAAATTATCAAATACCTCTGTTAATTTATCTTTTAACTCACTATTTACAGTAGCTGATAAAAGAATATTGTACTTAATATTAAAGTCACATAATGCTTCTCTACATCTATCAGATAGATGATGTGCTTCATCATATATTGCTACATCATAGGTGCCTTTATATTTAGGTAAAGATACATAAGTAGTCATAGTAATGTCAATATTTCTATCTTTCCACCACTTGTTAAATTCATCTATCCAATTCTGTTTATGCACAGTTCTATTTACTACTAGTAGTAAAGTTTTAACCTTTAATTGCTTTACTTTTTCAATAGACAATTTTGTTTTACCCACTCCTGTAGGTAATTCAAGTAGCCAATTATTTCCTTCAAGCGAAAGAATCTCTTTCAGTATGTCTTCTCTTGTCATCTTTTCTATTCTTTACAATTTCTTTTAATATTCTTGTATAATTTTTTTCTTCTGCATAGTTTATTTCTCTAAGGAAAGTATAGTAATTATTAGGAGGTTGATATTTCTTTTGAATCCACTCTTTATAAGCTACTACTGATTCACTCCAATGATTGAATTTATAGTAGTCTTTATTCTTACTATCATATAAACCAAAGAGATTATTATACTCTAAACATACTCTAGATGTAAAATGTCCTGTTTCAAGTACTGCTTGAGCATAGACAATATCTTTATACTCTAGATTATAATAAGACAAAGCCTCTTCTAAACCTTCTTTAGGAGTCTGAGAGAAGAACTTAGGCTGCTCATTAATAATAGTATCAGCTACCTCTATAATAGGAGGTTTATTAGCTTGCTGTAATAATATACCTTTAATTTGGCATAATAGTATTGTTATTATACTCCAAGGTATTATTATACTTATAACAATGAAGAGTCCTATTTTATATTTCATATTATAAAGTTTTATTTATATTATAAATAGTTGTGTATAGCTTCTTACTATTATATGTTTGTTAGAAATGTCTGTTGTATAATTATTGTACCACAACAATACTCTATATTTCTTATCTTCTACTATTATATCTATTGATGGTTCATAATGATTATATAGTGCTATCACGTATATTATAAATATTACTATTATACATATTTCCATATTATCAGTATTAAAGAGCTAAGTAGAATATACATTCTACCTAGCTCTGTTAGTTAATCACCTAGAACATTAAAACTAAAGTCTATAGCACCCATATCATGAGCTATAAGAGCACAGTGTCTCTTGATTCTAGCATCTTCTGACATAGTATCCCATACTCTAATGAGTTTGCCTTTAACTTTAGCAATAATCTTATTGTATTTAGCATCAGTAGGCTCTTTAAGCATAGCTTTATAAGCCTCTTGAGACATCTTCAATACCTGTCTTGCAGGAATTGACTTTCTTGTTCTAAATACAATAACATTAGGACTTTTGTCTTTCTTTGATTTATAACTTTTGAAAAACATTTTATGTTCTTCAGTAAACTCCTCTGGTTTGTTTTCAGCCACCTGCTGGCTTACCATATTACTTCCTGGAAGTACTAAAGTAAGACTTAATTTTGGTTCTACCATATTATTTATTTTGTATCAAAAGTTTTAGAGAAATGTTCTACTGCTTTTTGCTTCATGACTCTCTTAAGGGTCTCCCAAAGAGTTATAGATAACTCAAAAGATAATGCTCTAAAAACAGCAATAATAGTTAGTGATATTATACCTTCCTTTTTGCCTTTAAAGTAACTTACAAGATTTACTATTTCATCTATACTAATATCATGCTCTTTAAAAAGTTTCTCATTCTCTTCAACCTCTTTTTTTAAGTTCTTTAAGTACTTCTTTAATTATTATCTTCAATAAGTTTAGTTATTTTATTTTCCATCATATTCTACATTTTTATGTTATAATACTCTCTACCATTTTCTTTAATCTCTTTTACATAGTCAACCTCAATACTTGTACCATCTAATCGCCATGAGCAATTTATTTCTTTACTTTCATCAAGGTTTTCTAATGCCTTTTTAAGGTCTTTTACTGTAAATTTTGCCATAATTTTTAATTTAATAAGTTATTCTACATAGAAGTAAATAAATGTTATAAGTTACTTTGTACTTATACATGACTTAGTAGCCACTAATAATTTCAAAATCTACCATATCACCATATTTAGCTTCAGTAATAAGCATGCCAAAGTACTTTCCAAGATGATGAGCAATCTCTTTAGATGCACAACCTAGAAATCCAATATCAGTATAAGCATAACCCACACTATAGTTAGAGTCTAAGCCACCCAAGCCAGTATCACCACCAACAATAGTATTACCACCAAGAACATTATATTCTTCACCTTCACTCTTAATCTTGCCTATTATCTCTATTTTACCTGTGTTAATCCCACTATTATAGTAAGTAGAACTCTTAGTTACAAATGGATTGTCAGGATAATAGATATAAGAGTTTTTTGGGTCTTTTGCAATATGTAAATCTTGACCCAAGTTAAGGGCTTTTCTGATGATATTTAACTTGAACATAGCAGCAGAAGCCTTACTAATTGTAGCTATATTCTTTATTATACAGAACATATCATCAGAATTAAGACCAAGAGCATCACAAGCCTTCTTAAAGGTTGTAATCTTCTTAAAGTTGAATGTTAACTCATCTTTGTTAAAGGCTTGAAGTGCAATTTCTTTAAGTGTTGCATTTCCACTGTTGAACCACTCTTTAGCCTTATTAAGAGTGACAGTTATCTTTCTTTCTTTCATAAATAATCTATTTATTAAGTATATTTAATATTGATGTTATTAAAGGGAAATGTTTATGAAGATACTTCCCTAATTTATTTTAATCATTCCACATATAAGCTTCATACTCACATGTTAATTCTCTTTCAGCTTGTTTTGCATCATCAAGATATACTTTGAGAAACATTGAACAATCATTAAAACTATTTATATTACCATCAAATGATAAGCATAACCACTGCTCACAGTATCTTACTGCTGCTTGTTGTTTTTCTGTAGACTTTCTAACTCTCATAGCTTTAATAATCTTTTTATTCTAGACCAAATTATGCTCTTTTCAGGTTGTACTGTAGATATTCCACTATTCTTTCTATTTTTATAAATAGTGTTTGGTCCTACAGATACAAAAGAAATACCTATTTTATTAGGTTTATTTTTAGGTGATAATATTGCATACCAATGAAATTGACATGCTTTAAAGCTTCTATTTATAGTAGCACTTGCAGTTCTAAGTGCCTCTGAAATATTATGAGGATTAGCCTGTATAGCTTGGACTAGAATTTCTTCTTCCTCTTTAGTCCATTTCTTGTTATTTGCCATAGTTCTTGTTATTTATTAATTTTGTTATTAAAAGTGACTAGTGAAAGATTTCAACTCTCAACCTAAAGTTTAGGAAACTTTTATTCTATCCAATCTTTATATTTAGATTATCTTATTATAACTTTATCACAAATTATACAGTTATTTTCTATCTCAACATACGAGGAGCCTTTAGGAATTTTTGCGAAATAAACATGCTCTCCTTCTTGATATTCTTTAAATATCTGTCTTGTGCCTAGAAAAACCCAAGCTTTGTATTTTTCTCCTGTACTAAGACTTGTAAAATCACATATTTTAAAAAATGTGTTATCATTACCAGCAGGGATTCCATCTATATTAATATATAAAGAATTATCTTCTCTTTTAATCATTTTTATAGGATGTTCAATAATATCACCTTTAGTGAACTCTCCTTTTATAATGATATTAACATCTATATCTTTCTCTGCCTTTTTTATTTTTTGTGACCAATATACAGTTTTCATAATTTATTTGGTTTAAAGAGAAGTCTCTCATAGGGAACTTATGGTTTACCTCTCAATAGTTATTCAAGCATCTTGTAGGTTGCACATTCCCTTACCTACAATTAACATGTATTAAGTTAAATACTTGGATTTTTCTAGCTATACCAAATCTCAGGAGTCTCCATGCTTTATATTTATTTAAGAACTAACTCCATTTTTATGGATTCTTTGTAGTACCTACAAGATGTTCATTTCCTTCAAAAGGAATACACATAGCATAGGCACTATCACTAGTAACATGATGATATGTACCATAAGGTTCAAAATAAGAATAGAAAGTACATCTCCACTTCTCTGTTTCATTATCTCGTGCAAGCACTTTTTCAAAAGGCTTGAATTGAGGTTTCTTTTTAAGAGTTTCACCATCCCATTTATAGCCTGCTTTATCTATAGCTGCAAAAAGTTTCTCTTTCATATCTTCTGAAGCTGGAATATAACTATTAACTATATGTTCACCAATTTTAAAGCCAGTGTTGTTGCCAACATAAGCTATAGTATCTGTATAAGTATCTTTCTTAGTATCTATTATAAATACTGCGGATTTATCAGTAAACATCATAATATCACCTCTTTTAGCAGGTATTTGAAATCTACTCCAGTCTCTCTGGTCTTTTGATGGAAAGAGTACACATTCTGCATTTGAATAGCCAAGAATTAATCTTCCTAGACGACTGAACTCTATATGAGTGGTTTCATCACTATAGTTTGTTGCTATAACATCTATTATTCTATTATTTACTGAATAGAGTGTTACTTCTCCAAATATAGGAGAATAAAGCTTTGTTCCTTTTGGACAATGCTTTAAAATGCTTACTAAATTTATCATAGTTCTTTTCTTTGTTTTTAGTTTAATTATATACTTTATAGTTTTTACAGTCATTAGTGTGACTTATGAAAATCACTCATGAATGTAGAATCAATCTCTTGTCTTAACTCTAGATAATCAGACATATAATCTGAATAATCTTTATCCCATATTTCATTATAATCTAGGATATTATCTGAGTAGTTTAAACATTTCTCCATCATTCTGATAGTATCAGATTGATAATTTATTGTTCTTCCCATTAATAGCACTAGAATAAATAGTAAAAGGGAAAGAATACTTAAGAATATTTTGCTCATATCACATATATATTATAGTGGTTTTACCTTCATACAAAGGTATTTCAACATTGTCTAATTTAATTAGTTTTCCAAGTACCTTTATATATGCAGTCTTCTTTAAAACTATTTCCTCTTTAACTATCATATTATTAAGTTTAGCATGATTTTCTTTGAGGTCTTTTTGATGTACTCTCATTGATGATTCATAGTTCTCTGAACTACAAATTCTGTTACTCTTGAATCTTTGTCTCATCTTGTAATGGTTTAATTAAGAGAATAATGCTATTAAATCTTCATAAGTATACTCAACTTTAGTTAGGTCTAACTTATAAGATTTAACAGCATTTTCTTTGTTATAACTAGCAATAACTTTATCTACTTCTATATCTAGAAGAGAATGATTTATTGCATAGTGATACAGTTCTTTAATTGTCATACACTTTCCTAGCTTATAGTAAGACCAATCTTCATGGTTTTTACAGAGTTCTCTAACTGTTTGGAATGAATTATAAAACCCTATAAAATTATTCTCTAGAGCTAGAATAATATATTGATACTTATGAAATGCTTTAATTTGCTCTTTTTGCTCTTTCATCTTCTAGTCTTTTCAGTTCTAGGTCAAACTGAAAATTTACAATGAAATCTTCAATTACCTCTATATTATCATCTTTTACTCTAATTAGTCTATTCTGTACATACAGAATAAGACCATTGTCACTCTTGCCTACTACATAGGCATAAAGAGTTTTGCTTCTTAGAGTAATCTTAGTTATTGTTGCTTTCATATTATTAATATTTTAAAGTGTTAATATTAGAACTCCAGCTAGGTTATAATCCTAGTACAGTATTTTTATTCACTGGAGTAGATTAATTATTCTTAAGCTTTAGTATACTTATAATTTTGTTTATTTCACTTACAGCCAAGGCCACTGGTGTTAGCCAGCAGCCCTTAGTCTATAGTACTAGGTATTTAGTCTATAGTACTAGGTATAGTGTGTTTTAATTGTTAAGTATTTTATAGAGTAAGTTATAACCTGATATTATTTTATATTCATCTTCAGTGATATAAATAAGACAAGTTGATACTAACTTTATATTTATTACCAAAGCAATAGCAAACAAGAATAAACTTTTATCTATTATACTGTCTATACTACATATAAACAGTAATACTACTAAAGTTGTAAGCCATAGTAATATTCCTTTTGCAATTAATTTACTTTTTTCCATACTAAATAACTTTTGTTGTCCATTCCTGATTGTTTGTTTGCTCCTTATTTTCTAAATATGAAGCAAGCATTGATATGTTTCCTCCTACTTCTTTGTCAGGTTTTAATATGAAATACTTCAATACTTGCATGTACTGTGTATTCCCATTAAAAGATTCTACATATCTTTTAGTAGCATTTATCACTTCTTCTCTAGAATATTCCCCAAACTTCTTGAAGAATAAGGTAAGACGTTCTGCTATTACTTTTGTAGAGTCTCTCCAAGGATATACTGTACCTCCTTTAAACCCTTTAGGAAACAGTTCTTGTATAGACTTAGCTAATTCTTCATTTTCTATCTGTTTATCTCTAGATATAGATGAAGAAGCTAGCCATCCATTAAGTCTACTATTCATGTTTTTATTCCATGAATAGCCTGTTGCTTCCTTAATTAAGTAGGATTTATTCCACAATGAAGAACATATATCTTCATTTAGAATTCCTGTTCCTCCTAATATATAATATAAGAGTACTGTAAATTCTAATGAAGTTATGTCTTCATCATGAAATATAGTTGTGTCTATAGAGATTTTCATAGTTTAAAAAGGAGCCTATATATTACTATATAGACTCCCAAAAACCGTACTATTTTAAGGCATCATATATTTCTCCTATTGCAAGGAATATGATAAACAAGATGCCTGGTAATCCTATTAAACAAAGGATAAACTTTAATAATAATACAATTACCATTCTATTTCCTCCCATGCATTTTCACCCTGCTTGTACAAGGTGTATTTCCCTGAGGTAGTCAAACCTACCTTCAAGTTATCTACCTCCTGAACAATCTCTCGCCTAGACATTCCCACAGTGGAATATCCAAAGTGGCACCAAGTTAACTCTCCATTGTTATCAAACACAAGAGACTTAAAGCACTCTCCTGTGTCATGATTTACACAGGGTGCAAGTTTAGGTTTACCAAACTCTTTTGCAAATGATGTGAAAGTCCATGATTTGGTGATAGTAACTCCATTGTAATTTTTTGTTTCCATAATTTTGAATGAATTTAAAAGTGTTAATATAGTTAGTTGAAATAGTCTTTCCTATAAGCCATACATAGTTTATACTCTTTGTAGTAGAGTTATGTTAAAAAGATTTAATGATAAAAATAGTTATATTAAAACTATCTAAGGAATAAATAGTATTGTGAGATACTGTTTATTTAAATAGGTGGAAAAGTTTTTTATTAAATAAGTATG
>ERZ779835.87-NODE-87-length-24569-cov-5.252713_pt1 | contig 24569 bp, 21 predicted proteins | sample MGYA00511382_ERZ779835 | MGnify/ENA primary metagenome ERZ779835 (study PRJEB29588, sample SAMEA2150814) | human gut metagenome | biome: human gut; feature: human-associated habitat; material: faeces | place: Denmark | collected 2008/2010 ... | reverse complement strand
GTTAACAGAATGGTAAAAGCTAAACTTGCCGGTGTTGAATTTTGGCTTATGAATACAGATTTGCAAGTTTTAACTTATAGCAATGTTGAAAATAAATTGCAATTAGGTACATCTACTACAAAAGGTCTTGGCTCAGGTGGCGATCCTTCAACAGGTGAGAAAGCTGCTATTGAAGTAAAAGACGATATCACAAAAGCACTAGATGGTGCTGATATGGTATTTATCACTGCCGGCATGGGTGGTGGTACAGGTACAGGTGCAGCTCCTGTTGTTGCTCAAATTGCAAAAGATTTGGGAATATTGACAATTGCGTTTGTTACAAAACCTTTCTGCTGGGAAGGTAAAAAGAGAATGGCTCAAGCTGAAGCTGGTATTGAAAAACTTAGAAAATATGTGGATGCCATTCTTGTTGTTCCAAATGATAAGTTGTTACAAGTTGTAGAACGTCAATTAGGTTTGAGAGAAGCATTCTGTGTTACTGATGAAGTTCTATATAGAGGTATTCAAGGTATTTCAGATATCATCACAATCCCTGGTATGATTAACATTGACTTTGCTGATGTTAGAAAAGTTGTTAAGGATTCAGGTACAGCTTTGATGGGTATTGGTAGAGCACAAGGCGAAGGCAGAGCTATTAAGGCTGCTGAAATGGCTATAAATTCTCAATTGTTGGAATCTTCAATTGATGGTGCATCAGGTATTATCGTAAATATTACCGGTAGCTCAAATATGACATTATACGAAATTAATGATGCTACAAGTATTATCAATAATGTTGTAAGAGATGATGCTGACGTAATCATTGGTACTGCTATCAATGATTCATTCCAAAATGAAATTCAAATTACCGTTATTGCAACAGGTTTTACTGATAAAGGTAACCAAAGTGCAATTAATACTCCGCAGATCTCTGCTGCTGAGTATTTCCAAGGTAAAACATCAACTCAATCAAATGTTGGAACAAGTTCATCAAATCTGGCAGGCGGATTTCCTAAGATGCCTTCAATGAATTTGGATGTTCCTGATTTTTTGAGAAAAAATTAAGAAACTAAATTATAATATAAAAAAGGAAAGTCAAACGACTTTCCTTTTTTCTTATTTAAAGACTCTTGCTTGTTAGTCAAGAAAATCTCCTTCTTCACCGCTTACGTTTTTGGTTGCAATATTCAAATTTTTATATGTGCCTGAATGCTTTTCTCCGTAATCTTCAAGTTCGTCCATTGCCTCAAGAAATTTTTGACGTTTACTTTCTAGAGGTGAACCTTCTTGAATGTGTAAGCTTTTAACAAGTTTTGCAATACGTTGGATGTTTTTCAATCTTTGATTCAAGTATTCGAACTCTTCTTTTGAACCATAGAACATTGCAGGTTTTAGTTGTTCCATATAAACTTGGAAATACGCTTGTTTTGAATGTTCTGGGTGGCTTTCTATATCTGTTCTGATTTGGTCAAAGGCTCTTTGAACTTTCTTGATACTCTTTCTGTATCGAGTAGTTTTGAATTTTCTGATAATTTCATCTTCTGTTTTGTTCAGAGTTTCTAAGTAATTAGGGTCTTTATCCAAATTGCCGATATTGGCTTGAACTCTTTTGATTATACCGACTTGTCGAGAAAGCGCTTTGAAGATTGCATCAATTCTTCTCATTGCATATTTTTCGTTTTCCATTGTGTTTTTAGAAACCATATTTAGAACACTTTCAGTCAAACCGAGTTGTTCAATCATCAAAATTGCACCGGTCAAATCATCATCTGTTAATAATGGTGCTAACAGTGCGCTGATACCTTCATCCGAATCCATTCCGACAATTCGTCCGTCGTTCAATATCAATTGGGAATTTTTGAACTTATCTTTTACGATGTTTTGGTTTGCCTCTTTGGCTGTATCCATCAAGATATATTGCATTTCAAGTAAATTTGAGAATAACAACATATTTTGAATATTTGTATCATAAACTATTTTGGTGCTTTCAAGTTGTTCCAATTCTTTTGGTGAATAATTTTTATTTGTGTTGCCATCTTTTGAAATCATAAGCAAATATTCATTAAGCATTTGCTCAGGTTTATCTAATGCTTTGTGTTCTTCATATAATTTTTGAAATTCTGTAAAATATCTGTCTGCATCAGGGTCTTTTTTCATAAGTGCGTGATGCCATTTATTCAAAATTTCATACCCAAAGTGCTGATATTTAGGGTCAATCAAATTCATGATGAATCCACGTTCAGTTGTTTTTATTTTTTCAACTTCTTCTTTTACAGCATCTTTCATCGTACCACCGTTTACTGTTGTTGAATAAAATGCCATTTCATCAGCAATAATTTTAATTTGTTGTTTGTATTCACCGGCACTTTGAGTTCCGTCATAGCTCAATATTTTTTGAGCAGCATCAATTGAATCCTTGATAGATTGGTCATTCCCGTTTATGTTTACAAAATCAAGAATAGCTTTGTTGATATGTTCTAGTTGCGCATTTGTGAGTGTTGCTGAATCATTAATTTTATCAGAATATTTTTTCAATGATTCAATAATTCTCATTGATTCTGCTTGAATTTTATATGCATCAATTGATTCTATACTGTCTGAAGTGCTATCATATATCGTTTGGATAAGTTTACGTTCTTCTTTTTCCGAAATCATATCAACTTTCGGAAACGCAGGGAACATATTGTATTTCCTGAATGCTTCAGCTCTCCATGGATTAAACAGTTTATGTCTGTTTAATAATTTTAAAGAGAAGTAATAATCCATGTAAATATCGTCAAATGACCTCTTGTCACTGTAGATTGCACCACGCATTACACGTTTGAATTTTTTGTAATCATAAGTTGGAGTTGTCTTACTAAGTTCCATGGTTTGACCAAGTCTTGGATAATACAACATATTAATAACGCTATTTTCTGTTCTTTCATCTAGCGCTATATATTGTTTCAAAACATCAAAGCCTGTGACATTTTTGATACCTAGAGCATCATTTGTTATTTTTGAATCAAATTTTTCGTGAAATTCTTTTTTAGTCATTTTACGAAGGTTGTTAAAAATTTGAACAAATTCTTCATCTGTTGTTGGCGCAAAATTATCATCAATCCAATTGGTGATTCTTTGCATAGAGCCGTTTTCAAATGAAGAACTGTTCAAATCGGCTAATGTGAATTCCGTATTGTTTCGTATAATATTACGTGTTTTGTTAGCCAATTCTTTCACTTTTTCATCTTTGTTTTCAAAATTTGGAACAAATTTGTTAAAGTATTTTTCTAATCCTTCTATCATCAAATCAAGTGTTTTGTCGGAATTTCCGTCAAATTCTTCACGGTTAATAGTTTTCAATGCTTTGATTACATTGTTGGCATTGATTTTTATGTTGTTATCTTTTGCAAGTTGGTTTACAAGTTCAGTGATTTCTTTTCTTGATTTTTCTGCACCAAAGATAACTACATCCATATCTTTACCAAATGTGTAGTCAAAGTCTTTCATTGCCTCTTTGTGGATATATTTTTTAAGGTTTTGCAAATCTTTCATTGAAGCTTCTTTATAAAGGATTTTTGAATCAGGAATACCATTATATGAACGCAACAATGCTATTTTTTCAAAAACAAGTTTAACTTTATCAGTATCAGGTAGTTTGTCATAATCAGATTTTGTTTTTATACCCTTATCAAATGGAGGATTTCCTTCTATTCTTGCGTTGAATGTTTGGAAATCGTGATCAAAATTATTGGCAAGAGTTGTTGTCTTTTTGATTGTGCGCATAATCTCATCACTTGTCATTGATTTTGCATAATCTGTTAAATCTTTATAGAACATTGTAGGGCTTAGCAATGCGTTTTGTCTGATTTGACGAACATAAGAGTTTGCGCTTGGAGATTTTCCAGGAGTAATAACATCCGCTGACATTGGGTATTTGAGTTCATGCCCATCTTTGTAGCGTTTTACACCAACTTGTCCAAATACATTGTCGACAATATTTCCGTTTCTAAATTTGTCGTCTGTGATATAACCGAGACGTCCGCCGTATTCATTGCCATAGTCTGTTCTTAACATGCCATTTTCATCAACCCAAGTGTTATCATGTTCTTTAGGTCCCCAGGTGTTGTCGTGGAAAAAGGCATCCTTTTGAACAGTTTTACCATCTTTTGTTTTAACATTTATTGGTCTTATATCTGCAATATATTGAGCGTGCCAAGCAGGGAATTGGTGAGCAACTGATGTTGCAGAAATTCCTGAGTATGGCATATCTTTGATTTTATTTAGTGCATGTTTCAAATTCCCTTCAATATAGTATGGACGGTCAGTCATGTGTTCAATAATTTTGACTTGTTGTGGGCTGAACAATCCGCTTTCACCTTCCGGAGATACCCATGTTTGACCGCTTTTGACACCAATTTGGCGGTGAATTTCTTCTAATGGCTCTTTCAATTTCATATATTGATTATTGAATGCTCTTGTCACAATAGAGTTCCATCCGTTTACTCTTTGCTTGATTAAATCAAGAGTTTCTTTTTCTTGAGGAGTGAAGGTCGTTAATTCTTTCGGTAAATCTTTTATATTAACACTTTCACCGTTTTGAGATGTTCTAGCTTCATCTATTTTGGTGAACTTTTCTTGAAGCCTTCTTAGATCTTTTGCGGAAATAATTTCTTTGTTGTCTTCAAGTTTTTTGATTATAGATTCTTTTGTATCAACAGTGTTTAAGATTTCGTCTTCTGATATTCTAACCTCAAGTGCTCTTTGCAATGCTGTTGTCATGTGACTAATGTTGTTGAATTGTTCAACAATTTTATTTAAAACAGCAACAGTTTCTTCAGGTGAGGCATTTTCAGAGATTCCGTTCATTTGTTTGAAACCGTTGAGAATAGTTTCATTATTTTCCTTAAACATTTGTTCGTACAGATTATTCAAATGGTCTGCAAAATCTTGAATTTGGTTCTTTTTACCAACTTTGTTGTATATTGCAAGGTATTCTTCATTTGTACAATCTTTGGAATCAAGTTTTTTAGTGTATTTATCCAAAAGTTTGGTAATTTCTTGAGCATTAGGATTTTTGATATGCATATTAGATGCCAAACCTTCCACAATATTTTTCTTGTTTTGGTTTTCTTTGATTGCATTGCTCAAGTATTTTAATTCACTTGATAAATGTTCTTTTCTATTGCCTTGCAATGTTGCATTGTAAAAGTCATCCAACAAATCAGTCATGATATAATGCAGAGATTGTTGGTTTTCTTCAAGAGCAACGATTAAAGTTTCTGGGTCGTTATTACAATTGAAGTTTATGGCAAGTTGTTGCATAATTCTTGGGTCAAGCTTGTTTTTCTTCAATTTTTTTACAAGTTTTGATATATTTTCATCAATTCTTGTTTCTCTATCAACGATATCAAGATTTCTAAGCATTTCTTCTGCATTTTCAGGTATTTCAAGGTTTAAGATTGTCTGTGTTCTATATGCTGCAGCAACATCATATAAATCTCTTGCTTCACTTACTTTTTTAGACTTGAAGTGGGCTTTTGAGCTTTTCTCAAGTTCTGACATATTTTCAAGCAATACCAAAATTTGCGGTGCATTTTTGTCTAAAGTCTTTGAATCTTTTTCAGGCAATGCTATTGCAATAAATGATTTTATTTTTTCTAATTTAGCGTTATCACTTTCGTTTGGAATATATAAAAAGTCTTTTTTGTAATCGTTACTTTTTGCAATATGGCTAGAATCTTTCATTTCAAGATTGCGCAGTTCTGAGCTGATTTTGTGAATTTTGCTAGGAGAAATTGTTGAACCAGTTACAAGTTCAGCAATTTTCTTTTCTAAAATTTTATTCAATGTACCGATTTGTTCGGCATTTGCTAATGAATTTTTATAGTTGTCATATTTTTTTGTTTTATCTTCTTCCAAGTTCTTTTTATATTTGCTGATTACATTTTTGGCTTTTAACAAACCTTTGTAATAATCTTGTTCATTGCTAAGCGTTTCATTGATATCTGCATTCAAGTGAGAATCGTGGAAAGTATCAAAGAACGATTTGTCAAAGCCTGAATACATTCTAATAGCTTCATTAGTAGAACCTGCTGTATCTGCAATATTCATCCAATAAAGAGCTGATGTATCAATAATTCTGTAACCTTTTGATAATGCGTAATCAAAATCAACAGATGAAGTTTTTCCGATAGGTATTTTTGTTCCACTGCCAAGTTTAGTAATATCATAAACTTCCATATCAGGTTTGTTGTCAAGTTCTGACATAATCATATCGACAAAATTTGGTTTATCTTCGTAAGCTAATGCTTTTCGGCAGATAGAAATTGCAGCACACATACCATGTTGTTTTTGGTTTGTTGCTTTTATGTTCGGAATTTTTGATTCCGGTGTATCTATAACAATATCGTTGACAATTTCAGCTAATGCTTGCGTTTTTTTGTCTTTTAGAGCTGAAGTTATTTTATATTCCGGACTCATAAAATAGTTTAGACGTTTCATTATATAGAGTTTTTGAGATGTAGGAACTTCTGATGATACTATAAAGTAGTCTAAGTTTCTATTTAAATTTCTGATATTATCATTTTTGATTTTGCTCAATTGGTCTTGATTTACTTGAGAAAGTATAGATTTTCTCAATGATAAAATCTCTTTTTCTTCTTCTGTTAGAGGTTTTTTCTTGTCAGTTTGTGCAATTCTGGCTGCAAGCTGTTCTTGTACTGATTTTGGAGATTTTGCAAGAGATTCTTTTGCTGCGTTGTTTAACTTCACATGCCAATCATTGAAGCTGCTTTTGCCTAAGTCAATATTTGTGCCATATTTCAAGTTGTCAGCAACATCTAGAAGGAAGTTTACGTTGTCTTCTCCTGATTCTTTCGACAAATTGTCGATTGCTTGTGATATTCTGCGTTGATTCATCACATTCAAATCGTATTTATTATCTTCTTTAAGCTGACTAACTGTTCTTCTATCTTGTCTTGTGCCTTTAAAACTTGCTAGACTTGGATTAATGTTATATATTTTCATAAGAATCCCCACAACTAAATTTATAATCTATTCTAAAAAGCATAAAAAACTTTTTTGCCATGTAGCTTAAAAATTTTTTACATTTTATAATAATATGTTTTATGGTAAATTGTAATTATGTGTAGACAAATGAGGAATTAAAAATGTCAGAAGCTGAAGTAATACAATATGAAACTCAAGGTACATGCTGTCGCATGATGCAAGTTGCAATTCAAGATGGCAAAGTGATGGATGCTGATTTTATGGGCGGTTGTAACGGTAATTTGAAAGGTATTAAAAGTCTTATCAAAGGTATGAATATTGATGATGTAATTGAAAAATTACAAGGAATAACTTGTGGTGCAAAACCAACAAGTTGTCCTGACCAATTAGCAAAATGCTTGATTGAATATAAACAAAAATCATCTGTTAAGGCTTAGTTGAAACAAAAGTTACCATAGAATTGACGAGTTTCGAACATGGTTGCTCGAAAATGTTGCATAAGTTGTATATACAAATATGTTTGATGTATCATAGGGTCTAAACCAAGATTATTAAAAAGAATGTATAAGTGGCAACAATCTCAATATATTCCACAGAAATAATAAAGTAATTATGGAAGATATAGTTCTAATTAGTTTAATATTAATCCTTATTGTAGTAATTCCAATAATTAAGTTCATATTAAGCTACAAGACATATAAAAATAGTAACTATTATAATACTACTCACAATTCATACTGGTCTGTATTTGGTGATAGCGGTAGATATGGAGAGTATCGTTTATACCAATATTTACAAGATTTTGAGTCTATTGGTTGTAGATTCTTGTTTAACCTATATGTACCTAGAGATAATGGCAAGACTTCGGAAATAGATGTAATTATGTTTCACCCCAAAGGTTTATTTGTTATTGAAAGCAAGAATTATAGTGGTTGGATATTTGGTCATGAGAGTAACAAACAATGGACTCAAACATTACCTACTGGATATGGAGAATGTCATAAAGAACGTTTTTACAACCCTATAATGCAGAATGCAACACATATTAGAGCCATAAGAAAACATATTGACGATACAATTCCCATTTATTCAGTAATCGCATTTTCTGATAAATGTACTTTGAAAGATGTTACAATTAAAAGCAATGCCATTGTAACCTATTATAGTAATCTATTTAGAGATATTAATTGCAGATTATCTAAAACAAATAATTATTCAATGACCATAGAATTATTGAATGAAACTTATAACAAATTATCTCAATATGCCAATGCAGATGAGTACACGAAATTTCAACATATACATAACAATAGGTAAGGTTATATAATATTACATACAAAAATAATTTCACAAGCCTTAAAACTCGCTACACAAAAAGAGTTAAAACAAATTACTACTTCAAAATAAATTTTAAATTTTGATACCGAATATAAATTTGATAAATATGTACATATAATCTTTTTTTAAATATTATACTTTTAAGGAGTATTAATAGGAGATATTTAGTGAAATATGCCTTACTTAATAATGAACGAATAGAACCACAAAAAGGAATAAAAAACGCTATATGTCCAATTTGCAATGAGATAGTAGTACCAAAGTGTGGCCAGACAAAAATGCATCATTGGGCTCATTTGTCAAAACAAAATTGCGACCCTTGGTGGGAAAATGAAACAAAATGGCATAGGCAGTGGAAAAATAATTTCCCTGTAGATTGTCAAGAAATTATTATGCACGACAATGTAACAGGTGAAAAACATGTTGCAGATGTTCAAACTAAAACAGGTATTGTTCTTGAGTTTCAACATTCCTCAATGAATATTGTAGAACAACAATCACGAGAAAAATTTTATAAAAACATGATTTGGATTATAGATTCAAGAAAATATTATGATAAATTTAAGCAATATATAAAATTATTAAACCATTGTAAATGTAATAATAGTTATTTTTATATGAAAATAGATTCTTTTGAATCTCAAAAAAAATGTTTTCCGCAAAGATGGCTGAATTCTTCTGTACCTGTTATTTTTGATTTTGGAATACACGACAGCATAGAATCAGAATATGATAAGCAAAAACAATGGCTATGGTGCGTGTTTCCTGATAAGTTTACTAAAAATTTAGGATATTATGATGAAACAATTTGCGGTATGTATTTAAGAAAAGAGAAGTTCATAGACAGGGTTTCAAATATGAATTGCTTTTATCTCAATATTGTAATTCCTGAATTAGAACAGTTGCAAATACAATTAGAAGAAGAAAGGCAAGAACAAGAAAGAAAATATTATGAAGAATTGAAAGAACAAGAAAAATTATACAAAAAGCAACAACAAGAATTATTTAAAATTAAATATCCAAAAGAAGAAAAATGGCGTAATGCAATATTTAATGTAAAATTAGATATTAGAAATAACAAATTAAAATCTGAAAAGTTATATGTTACAAAAGAAGGTGAAATATTTGATTCCGATAAAAATAAATATAGTGGTAAGAAATGTATGACTTTAGGTATAAAATCATACACTTGTGTATATAACGGAAATGAATATACAAGAAATGATGTTTTAATGTTAATTGAATGCGATAATAAATTTATAACAGCAATTATTCATATTCCATCATCAATTCTTCACGATTATTCTATAGGATTTGATTTGCTTTCAGGAAATTATAATTATTATATAAGAAAAATGACTGTTAGACCATATTATGATAAGTTTTCAATATGGTTTGAAGATGATGAAAGAATTTGGACAACTAATAAATTAAAGGATGATTTGACATACATAGAAAATAAATATTTATCAAACAACGAAACCAATTAAATCAAATAATTAGACAAAAATACGTATAAAAGAACTTCTACTGATTTTTCTTTTTACCCAATAATGCTGCCAAAAGTAAAACTATCCATATAACAGGAATCCAACCTAAAAATAAGTTTATCCACAAAATTGCAGTAGCATTCTCATTTTTTCTGGAACAAAATATAGGAATTAACCAAATCGTTATAAAAATTATAACAATCAATATAACTCCAGCAATCATCATTGTATTTTCTAAAAGAATTTGATTTTCATTCATTCTAAATATCCATTACAATTATATTATATTACACAAAATAAAATTTGCTATAAAATTTCCGAATCTTGATATACAATTTAAAAGAAAAATGTAATAAATATGAGGTTTATATGTTAAAAAATATTTTAATATTTGTAAGTGGTATGGTAACAATGTTTTATTGATATTGGTAATTTTATTAGTTTGCGGTCTATATACTCAATCTGATGAATTACAAGGGTTAACATATTTACCGGAAGGTGAAGAAACTTGTATAACAACAAAAAATTTAAAGGTATCGGAAGTTATAGCCCCAAATGCTGATATAGCCGAATTTGGTTATATGGATACATTTGGGAATGTAATTGGTGGAACAAAAGTTTTACTTTTAAATGATGGAGGTAAACAGTATTATGATAAAGAATTAATAAAAATGCCTAAAAATAAGTGTGCTAAAAGATTTGGAACATATCAGTATTTTGGTGAAACTCTTCCTGCTGTTGAAATAAAATAAGTAACTTGGTATTTTAATTTAATAAAAATTACAAAAACTAATGTTAAGTATACTTGCCCCACAAAAACTATGAAAAGAAACTAACTGTATTATCTATGCAACAAATATAATTAGATTTTAGATAATTATACAAAATAACAGTAAAATAAATTTGTAACTTTTTTGCAACTTTCGCAATTTTTGGCACAAAAAATACCCTAAACTTGTTTCGGAATCTCTAATTTAGCATACAAGTCTATGTCATGCTGAACGGCAAGAAGATTATGCGCTCATACTTTGTGCAAATTTTATAAGCTTTCAGAATGACAATTATGATATTTGTTTGTCTAAATTTTATTTCTCAAATTCTGATTTATTTGGAAATCTTAGTTCAAAAATCTTTTTCAAAACTTCAATATCCCAATCTGTTGCATGGCTGGAATCGTTTACGCACATAAGTGTTGATTGTGATAGTAAAATTCGGATTAAAGAAAATTTGTTCAATATGCAAAAGTCTCCGCTAAAAATATTTCCGCGTTTTTGAACAGCTTTGTTTTTATAGACCGCATAATATGAGAAAATAATTCGTTCGATATCATGTGTACTTTTGAAGTGGTGACTTAGAGTTTCTTCAAATTCAGGTTTAAATTCGTTTATACATTCAAGCATATTTGATTTGAGGTAGGAATCCGCATTGTGGTGTGGAAAATATGGTATAGATACTCCAAATTTTTCTTGGAATTTGTTATGTGAATAACGAATCATTTGCCCATAAAGCCCATTTTTGTAGCTCTTTTGCGGAATCCTTTTACCGAATCTGCAAATTGCTTTGTCTCCTTCAAAAAAGAAATTTTTATCTGCCTTGTTCCAGAATAGTATATCATCATTTGCATATATAAAATGTTCTGAAAGTTCTTCTATGTACGGAATCCTTGATTCTATAGCGCAAGAATTGAATAATGGCAAATTCTTTTGGGGAATTATTTCGCTGTGGTCAACAATCCTGATTTTTGGATTTTGTGTGTTGAGCCATTGGGGAACTTGTTTATCTGTTATAATGAAAATTTTGTTTATCCATGGAATATTTTTTTCAACCGAACGCAACGAATATTTTAATTCGCCAAACTCTCTATAATGACAATCTTTTGACAAAAGTTTTGTATAATCTTTGTTAGGATTTTCATTTTGTTGTAAAAATGTGTTTAATCTCTCTTGCCAAGTTTTGTCATTACTGTTTACCCAACAGTACACAAGGTCAATTTTTATATCATCAGGCATAACTCATTACTTCTCCGATTGGTATTGCTCCGAACAGGTAGTATTTTTTTATTGTTTCCCATTCATAAATTTTCAGTATCATTATACCTAAAAAAGTTACAGATGTTTTCTTTTTTATCAGGTTTCGCGACTTTGACTTTAGGTTATGTTCTTTGAAAAATTTCAAGACCATTTCTTTTGACTTTAGAGAATCTGCACGTTTTTTGTCAGAGATTTTCATTGTTTTTACTGTAGAATTTTGGTTTGTCCAATAGTGATAGAATGTGTTTGGTACAGTTACTAATTTGTTTGAAAAATAGACTGCGCGTGTTACAAAATCAACATCTTCAAAAAACATTCCTTCTATAAATTTTAAATTTATTCTGTCTAAAAATTCCTTTTTGTAAACCTTATTCCAAACATAGCACATATCAGGTACATGAGCGACGTCAATTTTTTCTTGCGGTTTTTCAAATACTTCTTCTTTTGTGTATTTTATGCGGTATTTTTTTGAATGTTTACGGACTCGAAGTATTGAGGCACAAGAGATTTCAGCATTATATTTGTCGCAGGCATTAACCAATTTTTCATAAAAATCAGTATCAAGCCAATCGTCTGAATCCACAAACGTAATATATTCGCCACTTGCGTTTTCGATTCCTACATTGCGCGCTTTGCTTTGTCCTGAATTTTCTTGGTCAAAAAGTTTTATGCGCTCATCTTGTGTTACATATTTTTGGCAAATTTCAAGACTGTTATCTTTTGAACCATCATTTACTAAAATCAGTTCAAAGTCTTTTAAACTTTGGTGCAAAATACTTTGGATACATTTATCTAAAAATTGTGCTGCATTGTATACAGGTATAATTATGCTTAATTTAATTTTCTTATTCATGATTTTATTATATTATAAATTTCTTACATAGGTATAATATTCATTATTTTTGTAACTTTCTGAAAATTTGACAATTTCATCTTTTGTCAAAAAGCCCATACGGTATGCAATTTCTTCAAGACAAGCAATTTTGATTCCTTGGTTTTCTTCAATTGTTTGAACATATTGTGCAGCTTGTAATAATGAGCGATGTGTACCAGTATCAAGCCAAGCAAATCCACGTCCAAATAATTCGACATTCAATTTACCTTTTTCTAGGTAAATTTTGTTTAGATCTGTGATTTCAAGTTCTCCACGAGTAGATGGTTTTAGATTCTTGGCATATTCTACTACACTGTTATCATAAAAATACAAACCAGTAACCGCATAAGTCGATTTTGGAACTTTTGGTTTTTCTTCAATACTTATAGCTTTACCGTTTTTGTCGAATTCAACAACCCCAAATCTTTCCGGATCTTTAACGTGATAGCCAAAAATTGTTGCTTCTTTTGACTCTGTTAGTTCTACTGCATTTTGTAACATTGCACTGAATCCCGGCCCATAAAAAATATTATCCCCCAAGACAAGTGCGACTGAATCTTTGCCGATAAATTCTTCACCCAATATAAAAGCTTGCGCCAAGCCATCAGGAGAAGGTTGCTCTTTATATGAAAATTGTAGTCCGAATTGTTCCCCTGTTCCGAGTAGTTTTTTGAAGTTTGGCAAATCTTGTGGTGTAGAAATTATCAAAATTTCTCTGATTCCAGCTAACATCAAAACCGAAATCGGATAGTAAATCATCGGTTTGTCATAAATCGGTAATAACTGTTTTGAAATTCCGATAGTGCTTGGATATAACCTTGTTCCGCTGCCACCTGCCAGTACAATACCTTTCATTATTTTAAACTCACTTTCTTATCTTCAATGTGTTTCATCCAGTCTTGATTGTTCAAATACCAATCAATAGTGATTTTAATACCTTCTTCAAACGTCAAAGACGGTTTCCAACCTAGTTCTGATGTTATTTTGTCGTTAGAAATTGCATAACGTCTATCGTGTCCCAATCTATCTTCTACATATTTAATAGATGATTCATCTTTGCCCATCGCATTGAGTATCAAATGGGTGATTTCCATATTTGTTTTTTCATTGTGTCCGCCAATATTATACACTTCGCCGATTTTACCTTTATGCAAAACTGTATCAATTGCTTCACAGTGGTCATATACATATAACCAATCGCGAACATTTAAGCCATCACCATATACAGGTACTTTTTCACCTTTCAGCAATTGTGAAATGAAAAATGGAATAAGTTTTTCAGGATATTGATATGGCCCATAGTTGTTTGAACATCTTGTGTTAAGTGTTGGAAGGTTGTATGTCTCATGGTATGCTCTCACAAGCATATCAGCGCTTGCTTTGCTTGCTGAATATGGGCTGTTTGGAGCAAGCGGAGTTGTTTCGTAAAAATATCCTGTTTTGCCTAAAGTTCCGTAAACTTCGTCCGTTGAAACCTGTAAATATCGTTCTATGCCAAGTTCTTTACTTGCTTGTAATAAATTTAAAGTTCCTTGAACATTTGTTTCAACAAAGATTTCAGGATGTTTGATGGAATTATCTACATGAGATTCTGCGGCGAAATTGACTACACAGTCAGATTCTTTTACTAACTCTCTAACTAACTTTCTGTCGCAAACGTTGCCGTGAACAAATGTGTAATTTGGATTATCTTTCACATCGTCAAGGTTTTCCAAATTTCCGCAATATGTAAGCGCATCTAAATTTATAATTTTGTAATCTGGGTGTTTTTTTAGTTCGTGTCTGACAAAACAACTTCCGATAAATCCCGCACCACCTGTTATTAGTATCGTTGTCATTATAATCTCTCCTTATAATTCTTTGTTTCGTTCCGCAAAGGTCTTCTGCACTTTGTCTTTGTCTGACAAAATTGGTTCAAAGTCGATTTCCCAGTCTATGTTGATATCTTTATCATTCCACAAAATACCGCAGTCAGCTTCCGGACAATATTCTCCGCTTGCTTTGTATAAAAGTTCAACTTCATCTGATAGAGCGACAAAACCATGTGCAAAACCTTCAGGAATAAATAACATGTGCTTGTTTTCTTCAGATAATTCGACTTTTACGTATTTGCCAAAGGTCTTGGAATTTGAGCGAATATCTACAGCAACATCGTAGATTCTCCCTTTTGAACATCTCACAAGCTTTGCTTGCGCATGAGGTGCTTTTTGAAAATGCAATCCACGCAGAACCCCTTTGGTTGACTTTGAATGGTTGTCTTGATTAAATTCAACAGTTATTCCATTTGCGAAGAAATCTGATTTTTTGTATGTTTCCATAAAGAATCCACGCTTGTCTCCAAAGACTTTTGGTTTTACCAATATTACATCTGGTATTGCTTGTTTTTCATATTCAAATGGCATTATCTCTCCTAAAATAATTTGTTTTTTGAATAAATCGTTTTGTTAAAAATTTCGACCTTTAAAGTACGAGTATTTATCTTTTGGTATTTATATAACATAAGAATGTTGGGAATACCAGTTTGATAATAACAAATACCTTCGTTATAAATTTTTAAAAGTTCATCGTTTTTATGATTAGTAAGGTATTTTTCTAAAAGTTTTTGTTCATAGTTTCGAGTTTGGGTTGTTAATTCTCTCATTCTAGCACTGTTGCCGATTGTATTTGTATCGTGGATTCTATATGAAAATAAAATTTCATCAATATATTTCATTTTTTTATATTTTGAAATTTGTAACATTAGCCAAAAATCTTCTAATGGCGCATTTTTAGTGAAATTGCCAATTGTTTCAAAAATATTTTTTCGGATAAGATAACCGTTTGGAATGTAGTTTTCTTTGTACAAAGTTTTGTATGAACCAAAATCGTCAGATAAAAAATCAATCTTTAATTTTGATGAAAGAAATTCTTTAACCGTTTTATATTTTGCATTTTTTATGTTTGAGGTGAAAGCTTTTTGGGTTCTGAAAATTTGTTTACCCATAGAATCTACATACTCGTTATCTCCAACCGCAAGGGCATAATCAGGATTGTTTTGCAAAATTTTCACTTCTTTTTCTATAGCTTGCGGTTTTGCCAAATCGTCAGATGCGATTATGTAAACAAATTCACCACTTGACAGTTTTAATAACTTATTTAATGTTATGCAAGTTCCTTCATTTTGCTTGGTTTCAAAATGAATTTTTACAAAACGGTTTTCGCATTTTGGTTTTAGTTCAGTGATTTTTTCCCAAGTTTTATCTTTTGAACCATCATCGAGGATAATTAGTTCAATGTTGGGGTATGTTTGATTAATTATTGATTCTATTGTTTCTTGGATATAATTTTCGTGATTATACGCAGGAATAAGAACTGATACAAGCGGAAAATCTTTAGTATTCATTTACGACCTCAACAACTTTTTCTATTTCTGAATCTGTCATTACAGGAGAAATCGGCAAACTCAAAATTGTGTTGTGGATTTCTTCTGTAATAGGAAAAGATAAATTGTTCCATTCTTTATATGCTCCTTGTTTATGAGGTGGAGTCGGATAGTGGATAATTGTTTGGATACCTTTTTCAGTCAAATATTTTTGGAATTCGTCTCTGTTTTGTGTTCTAACTGCAAAAATATGCCAAACATGAGATTTTTCATCATAAGTGTCAGGCAAAATTATTTTTGAATTTTTTATATTTTCTCTGTAATATTTTGAAATTTCGCGACGTTTATTGTTATCTGAGTCTAAATGTTTTAATTTTATATCCAAAACCGCAGCCTGAATTTCATCTAGTCGTGAGTTTACCCCCTTATAAATATGATGATATTTTCTATCCGAACCGTAATTTGCGATTGCTTTTATTTTATTAAATAACTCTTCGTCATTTGTTGTAACAGCTCCGCCATCTCCCATACAACCAAGATTTTTCCCAGGGTAGAAAGAAAATCCGCTTGCATCTCCAAGGTTTCCTGTACGGTTTTCTTGATAAATTGCACCATGAGCTTGTGCGGAATCTTCAATGATTTTCAGATTGTATTTTTTTGCAATCTTCCAGATTTTTCCCATTTGAACGGCTTGTCCATATAGGTGAACCACCATAATAGCTTTGGTTTTTGTGGTTATTTTTTTTTCAATACTATCTGGGTTTATATTATATGTTTTGATGTCAGGCTCAACTAAGATGGGAATACATCCGTTTTCTGAAATTGCTAAAATTGTTGCAATATATGTATTTGCAGGAACGATGATTTCATCACCATTGCCAAAACCGTAAGCTTTTATTATCAAATTCAAAGCGTCAAGTCCGTTTGCAACTCCAAGTGCAAATTTTGTCCCACAAAAATTTGCAAAATTTTTGGTAAAATTTTCGTTTTCTTCTCCTTGCAGATACCAGCCTTTATCAAGGATATCTTTTATACGGGAATCAATTTCTTCTCTATATCTGTTATTTATTTTTTTTAAGTCTAAAAATTTTATCATGAATTTACTCCTAATTCTTTTTTAATATAATCGAGTACAAATGTTGAAACATTTGGGTAGTTGACCATCAATTCTTTCTTTGCAAATTCCTCTCTTTTAGCTGCCATTGGGTCATTTCCTTTGATAATTACATTATCGATGTAATCGTAGATTTCTTCTTTTGAAAAGGCTTTGTAGCAGTTTTCAAGAATTTGTTTTCCGTTATTCATAAAAAATTTGTCAATTGAATCTTTGGTTTTTAACATGTAACAAACAGGTTTACCTGTGAACATATATTCTGCCAAAAATGATGAACAGTCGTGGATAATTCCGTCAGAATTTGCAAAAGTTTCAAAATAATCTCCACCTGCTTGATATGTAAGATTAGGATTTTTTTCTAAATCTTTAAAGTATTTATCTGTTTTTTCTTGTCCCCAGATGTGGTTTTGTACTAATGTTACACGCAACAGCGGATGTGGGCGGAAGATAAAATCAATTTGCGGATATTTTTTCGGTAACTCTTGGAATAGTTCAGCGTATTCTAAAAAGTTACTTAATCCGATTGAATTTCTGAATTTCGCCTCTATTGTATGATGCGGTGCAATGATGATTGTTTTTCGCTCACGCTTGCGGATAGGTTGTTTGGCAAGGTTATCCATTTTCATATAGCCTGCAAGTACAAGATTTTCGCCATGTGTTTTCATTGAATTGCTGTATTCTTCCATTGTTGCAGGGGATTCAGAAAAAACTTTCCACATTTTTGACAAGCTATCTAAGGCTGCGACTCTCCTTGCCCACAAAACAGCAGGATATCCGTAGTTGAAATATATTGGTAAAATATCTTTTTTAGAAAGTTTTCCAATTCTATATAATTTGTGAGTCATTCCATCATAAGGATTTGCACTGCAAACTATATCCATTTCTTTAGAAAAATCAATGAATTTTTGGTGCTTTTCATCCCAAGATTTTTTAACATTTTTGTATTTGCCACAAAGTGTGTTGTATGTTTTTTCCATTTGAACATGCATATTATTTTCGCCACGCGAAGTGTCAGGAATGACGATAATTTGTGGCTCAAAAAACTCATCTTCAAGCATTTTTTGATATAAAGGTTCTGCCGGAAAAACTGAGTCAAAAATAACTAAAAATGAAACTTTAATTTTTTGATTATTTTTGATTTTTTCGTTCAAATTTTGTACAACTTTTTTATACTTTGAATATAATTTCCTAATTTCACTTGCCTCAAAATCCTCACATTTTTTGGTTGAGATATCATAACCTTTTTTTATTAATCTTTTGGCACAATGATTATATATTTTGTAATCCAAGAGTGAAAATTTTTCTTTATTTCTAAATAGGTTGCAGATAAATTTGTATAGAATAATTTGATTCAATGTTTATCCCTCACTTTTAGACTTTATTTTTTACAATTGAGTTAGGTTTAACGCTTTTAGTAACTATACATCCTGCTCCAACTGTTGAATTTTCGCCAATTTCAACATTTGGTAAAATTGTTGCATTAGCTCCAATACTTGCACCTTTTTTAATAACAATTCGCTCCAAATTAAAATTTTTGTTTTTTGATTTTGGGTATTTGTCATTGCAAAAAGTTGCATTTGGTCCGATAAATACGTTATCTTCAATCGTTATTCCATCATATAAATAGACTCCATTTTTTATCGTCACGTTATCTCCAATTTTTACATCATTTTCAATAAAACAATTTGAGCAAATATTACAATTTTTTCCAATTTTTGCGTTTGGCAAGACTACGCAAAACTGCCATATATTTGTCCCTTCTCCAATATTTGAACTTTGAACATCTGATAAATTATGTATCATTATTTATTAACCTCTTTTAAAAATTCATTGTAATCTCTGATATATTCTTTTTCGTCATAATGAGTGCTTGCAAGTACCATCAATTTGCATCCGTAAGAAAAATGTCTCATTTCTCTCCACATCCCAGGACCTATATACAGAGCTTTTTCAGGGCTGTTTAACCAAACTTTTTCTTGCGTTTTGCCATCATCCAACACAAATTGGCATGCTCCATCAATTGCAATGATTAGTTGCTCCAAATTTTTATGCGCGTGTTTTCCTCGCTCTAAATCAGGAATGGTATCAAAGATGTAATAAACTCTCTTGATATCAAAAGGGATGTCGATATTTCCCTCTAGTGCTACGAGTTTTCCTCTGTTATCGCCATGAATTTTCATATCGAGTAATTTATAATTCATAATATTAATCCATTTTTTTAATTGTAAAAGTGTGTCCAAAAATTGTTAAAAGCTTACGTCGTCTGTCTGACGAATTGGTCAATGTAAAAATTTTGTTTAAAAATGTTCGTTTTTTTACTCCGCAATCGTGATTTTTAAACTGTGGGTCAATTGTTGAATAAAATTCAATATCACTTTTCTTAATTCCATCTAGTGTAGATGTTCCGCAACTCAATGACCCTAGATGAATGATTTTGTCACATCTTAATTTGAAGTTTTTTCTGCATTTATCTTGGTTGGTTTTTAGTAAAAAATTATCCCCACACCAAATTTTCATCTCTTGCGGAATTTCAGAAAAATTAGATTTTTTCCCAAAAATTGCAACACCCCAATATCCGATATATAAATCATTTTTTATTGGTAAATATTTTATTTCAGAGTTTTGCGGATAGTCTTTTATTTCTTCAGGTTTGTATCCAAAAATTGATTTTTTATCAATTCCGACAAGTCCGATATTTTCTCCTTGCAAAAATGAAAAAACATCCGATACTAAATTTTTTGGTAACAAAATATCATCATTAAGTATTCCGACATAATCAAATTTTGCCTTTTCAACTCCAAGATTCCATGATGGATTTACAAACAAATTTTCATTGGGAATAATTATCCTTAATTTGTCAGAGTTATATTCAAAACCTTGTAGTGAATTATCGATTAAAATAATTTCGCCAACAGTTTGGTCTTGACTTAGTTCATCAAGCAACATCTTGAGTATCTTGGTGTCTTTTTGTAATGTTGGAATAACAATAGAAAACATGCGCCTACGCTTTTGCCTCCTGTTTTTTGAATTGCATATCGTATAGCATTTTGTATGCACCGTTTTCGATTTGTAGAAGTTCGTCGTGAGTCCCTTCCTCAACGATTTCACCTTGGTTAATTACGACGATTTTATTTGCGTTTCTGATAGTTGAAAGCCTGTGGGCGATTACAAATACGGTTTTGTCTTGCATCAAATTATCGATAGCTTTTTGTACAATTGCTTCTGCTTTGTTATCTAGTGCACTTGTTGCCTCATCAAGGATAATAATTGGAGCATCTTTCAAAAAGGCTCTTGCTATTGCAACACGCTGTTTTTGACCGCCAGAAAGTCTGATGCCTCGTTCTCCGATTTGAGTCTCTAAGCCATCTTTCAATGTTGCAATAAAATCTTCCAAATATGCCATTTCGATAGCTTTTTGTAACTGTTCTTTTGTTGCATTTTCATTACCCAGCATAATATTTTCTCTGATTGTTCCTGAGAATAAGAAATTATCTTGGAATACAACTGCGATATTTTGTCTCAACGAATACAATGTATAATCTCTGATATCTGTTTCATTGATTTGAATTGAACCGGATTTAACATCATAAAATCTTGGGATTAGACTCACAATTGTAGATTTTCCACCACCTGAGTTTCCTACAAATGCGATAGTTTGACCTTTGTGGATATCAAGGTTGATATTTTTTAATATTGGAGTATTTTTTACGTATTCAAAATTTACATCTTTAAATCTGATATGTTCAGGATGAGTCAAAACTTTGGCATTTTCTTTATCTTTGATTTTTGGAGTTGAATCAAGAACACCAAAGATTTTTTCAATGGCAAAGAATGAGAATTGAACAGCATTTAGGTTGTTTCCTATGTTTTTGACAGGGGTATATAGTAAAATCAATGCAGTGATGAATGATACAAAGTTACCGCTTGTAATAGTGTTAGACAAAATCAAGTGAGAGCCAACACCAATTGCGCCTGCAATACCGACAGATACGATTACATGCATCATTGGTGATAACCATTGAGTTTTTTGTACCATTTTTATTTTTAGGTTGAATATGTTGTTTAAAATACTTTCAAATTTGTTTGTTTCGTTTTGAGCCAGATTGTATGATGTGATAGTTTTGTTTCCTGCATAAACTTCGTTAAATTCGGTGATAATAGCTGAATCTGCAACGATTGCTTTATTCATAACACCCTTGATACGTTTTTGAATTTTTGCAACAGGGGCAAACGCACAAGCCAAAACAACGCATGCAATTAATGCTAATTGCCAAGAATTGTAGAACAAAACGCATACCAAAGAAATTGATGAAAAAATTCTTTGTGCAAATACGCTTAGGTTGTTTAATAATCCTGCACATGCGGTGTCTGCTTGGTTATTGAATTGAAAAACAATATCACCTGATTTTTTCTTGTCATAAAATGAAGTTTCAAAGGTTAAAAGTTTTCTGAATAATTGATATTTCAAGCCGTTGGTGATTTTTCCGCCAACCCAAGTTGAAAGGTATGCTGATAGGTATTTTAATCCACCTTGTATTGATGTGAATGCAACAATACCAATCGGAATGTACCAAGGTGATTGGATACTTTTGTCAACCATTACAACATCCATATATGGCTTTAGTGCAAGGGCTATAACCGCATCTAATGAGCCGATTGGAATACATATCAGCATTGAACACAGTGCCCTAAACCAAATCGGTTTGACATACGGCCACATGCGCTTGTAGTTTACATAAAATCTTTGATTGTTTAAAATGTTTTCTAAATTTTCCTTAATTCCCATAAAAATCCTTACAAACTGCATTTGTTGTACCAAATTTTTGGTACAAAATTCATACTAAAACTTTTGTTCAAAGTTTTGGTATTTACAGCTCTTATCTTATATATATTCTTAATTCCATTGCGCAAAATTCTTTGCTTGCGCTACAAAAATTTTATCTCAAAAATTGCTAAAAATAAATAAATTTAGAACTTGATGATTAATATTTATTAACTGAATCTGGTGTTAGCAATTCGCCATGTCTATATTTATTAATTAAAAACCAATACCAACTGTCAGGATTGTTTATACAAGTTTTATTTTTGCGATTAAGCTTATACATAAAACTCGTTTTTAATAGATATTTCAACATATCCATATTTACATTTTTCCCTTGCTGCATTTGAATTTGCCAAGTAATATGATTCAAACCGTTTGGAATATTTTCCCAAACGGCTTTTGCTGTATTGTCATTGGACACCAAAAGCAAGAAAAATGCGTGAAAGAAAAAATAATCAATGGTAATATCTTCTTTTTTCCAATATTCTTCAAGGAAAATTCGCATAGATTTTGTCAGGTAATTATTCTTTGCGGAATGTATAAAGAAATTAGAGATTGTTTTTCTATAAATATCCTGCATTATAAAAAAGTTTTCTTTTGTCATATATTGGGGTACTTTGGTTAGCATATAGCAGGTTGAATCTATCCAAGTTCCGCCATATTTATCCAGTAAGCAAATCCTTAAATAATCTGAAAAATGGCAAGGTTTTATTGTTCCATTTTTATATTTTTTATAAATATAATCAGGAATGTTGATATAATTGAACATATTACTTTCAGTGATAACAATTGCATTTGGGTATTGCTTTTTTATTGTGCTGAGACACATTTGTATGAGTTCTGGAACATCTTCTTGGAGCCACATTGTCCAAATATTATCGGCAGGTTTGTTGATTTCCTCTTGTGGAATATTTTGTAACTCTTGTTTTGTAAGTTCTGGCACATATAAATATTTGGAAAGATAGTATCTTGTCGCAGTTCCTGCTCCATTTTTCTTTTTTATCTTTTGAAATTTTCGATATCGATAACTAAAATTTTCTTTTGTAAACTTCATTTTGACTCCCAAAATGGTTATAATTTTGTGTTTATCTTTGTTTGTGACAGAAAAAATTTGTTCTAATAATTTCATATAACATGCTCCTTTGGGTTATTTTAAATCGCACATAATTTGCTAAAATTGTTATATAATAGCAGATTTTTTATTATTCATGTCATGATATAGAACAAAAGTCAATAAAATGTGCTTAATGGTAGTGTGTGCAATCCGTTATAAAAAAGTTATTCTGTATTTGGTAAATCTATGGAGACAAATTTTAATAAGAAATTAGGTACAAGAATCCGCGAAATAAGGATTGCAAGACATATTAAGCAAGGTGAACTTGCGGATATGTTAAATATGGAGCGTTCAAATTTAACAAGGATAGAAAGCGGAAAGCAACGTCCTAATGATGAAAATATCGAAAAAATTGCAGAGATATTAGGGGTAGAAATTAAAGATTTGTTTGATTTTGAGCATACTTTGTTGTCAAAAGATGAATTGATACATTTGATAAATAATCAATTAATTGTTTTAGATACTAATAAATTACAGTATATCTATAAATCTGTCCAAAACATCCAAGAATTGTAAATTTGTGGGCTTTAAGTGAAATGCAAAGCAATGTGATTGGGTAAGTAGAGAGTTTTTTTAACATTATTACTTAAAACTTCCAATTTTTCTGCCGTCGCGGTCGTATTTGGTGGTTCTACCAGTGGAATCTGTTTTGAATGAGCCTGTTTTTCTACCGTATTTGTCATAAGATGTGGTTGTGCCGTTAGGGTTTGTTTTATAGCTACCTGTTCTAGACCCATATTTATCGTATGTGGTGTAACCAGATGTTGTCTTTTTGATTGTGCCTTGTCTTGAACCGTACTGGTCGTATTTTGTGGTTGTGTTGCCGTTGGTTTTGTAAGAGCCTGTGCGTGAACCGTATCTATCATAAGTTGTGGTTGTAGAGCCATTAGTTCTATATGAACCTGTTCTACTGCCATATTGGTTGTAGGTGTTACCAGCAAATGCACTGCTAGTCAATAACAAAGATACAAATATAATTGCAAAAAGTTTTTTCATAATTTTCTCCTAATATTAAAACGATTTGAATTAAAAAATGTTCATTTAATAGTAAAAAGAGATTTTTAATCCATTTATTAATTTCATGGCACAATTCAGATAAATTACTGATATAACCAAAGAACTATAAATATACTCAATATCCCCAAAATATACAAATAAAGAGCCTTAACGGCTCTTTTTTAATGGAGCGGGCAACGAGACTCGAACTCGCGATCTTCTCCTTGGGAAGGAGACATTCTACCACTGAACTATGCCCGCAGGGGAAATTTATATATTTCTATTATAGCACAGGTTTTTATTTTTGAAACATATTGACAATCTTAAAATAATAATCAATACTACAAGTAAAAAACTTAAAGGATAGGCTCAATTGAAGAAAACCGCCCTTTAAGTTTTTTATAGCAGTAAATAGTAATTCATAATGAAAAAGAGGTGGGTGTCCGCCTCTTTTTAGTGTA
>ERZ779835.81-NODE-81-length-24923-cov-6.697644_pt1 | contig 24923 bp, 21 predicted proteins | sample MGYA00511382_ERZ779835 | MGnify/ENA primary metagenome ERZ779835 (study PRJEB29588, sample SAMEA2150814) | human gut metagenome | biome: human gut; feature: human-associated habitat; material: faeces | place: Denmark | collected 2008/2010 ... | reverse complement strand
CGTCTGAATAAGCATATTCCGTTTTTCAGCCGGTTCCGTCTGCGGATCGTGTTCCAGAATGTGGGTAACTATATTCTGATCCTGATAGGTATCCTGTTTGCCAATGTCCTGCTGATGTTCGGTCTGATGCTTCCAACGGTTCTGAGCCACTATCAGGATACGATCCAGGACAGTATGCTGAGTAATTATCAGTATGTGCTGACCATGCCGACGGCAACGGTAGATGAGGACCGGAAGCTGGAGACCATGATAGCACTTCTGGCATTTCAGAATGCAGTGGATACGGAAAATGAAGATGCGGAAAAATTCAGTGCCTATACTCTGGATGCGCAGGGGAAAGGCAGCAGTATTATAGATGAGATTATGTTTTACGGAATTGAACCGGATAGCCGGTATGTTCATCTGAATCTGGCAGCGGATGATGTTTATGTATCGAAGGCATATGCAGATAAGTATAACATCAAAGTCGGAGATACGATTCAGCTGAAGGAGCATTTTGAGGATAAGGATTATCAGTTCCGGGTGACCGGAGTTTATGATTATGAGGGTGCCCTGTGTGTATTCATGACCAGAGATCATCTGAACGATGTGTTTGATCTCGGTGACGGAATGTTTGGCGGATACTTCTCAGATACGGAGATTACGGATATTGATTCCGAATACATCGGCAGTGTTATTGATCTGGAATCTCTGACCAAGGTCAGCCGGCAGCTTGAGAAGTCCATGGGATCAAATATGCAGATGATGTACGGATTTGCAATTCTTCTGTTTATCGTACTGATCTATCTGCTGTCCAAGGTTATTATTGAAAAGAATGCACAGTCCATTTCCATGACGAAGATATTAGGTTACAGTGGTGGCGAAATCAGTCGTCTGTATATCGTCTCTACATCTATTGTGGTAGTGCTTTGTATCCTGATCAGTATTCCGCTCGAGGATAAGCTGATGCAGGTGATCTGGAGTACTTATGTATCAAAGGCAATGAGCGGATGGCTGCCGTACTACCTGGATCCTTCGGTGCCGATTAAGATGTTTGTAATGGGTGTCTTAAGTTATCTGGTGGTGGCAGTACTGGAAATGTACAAGATCAAGAAGGTGCCGATGAGTATGGCATTAAAGAATGTGGAGTAAGGAGGCAGGATATGAAGAAACTATATATGAAAAAGATCATGACAATTGGAATGACAGTGCTTCTGGCAGCCGGAATGACTGCCTGTGGCGGAGCGGAAGGAAATGATACATCTGCGGCAACAGATTCGGAGACGTCTTCGGAATTAGAACCGACAGATGGTGCAGATACTTCGGTTGTGTACGAATACCGGGGGAGCCAGATGGAGCATGACAAGGAAGAATCCGTATATGTGAAGGCAGATGCTTACGGAACTCCGACAGAGATCACGGTGACCACGACCTTAAAAAATCCGGGGGAAAACCAGAAAATTACGGATTTTACAACCCTGACCGACATCAAGAACAAGAATGGCGATGAGGAATATACACTGGATGGTGCGGGAAATCTGGTCTGGGAAAATCACGGAGAGGATATCCGGTATGATGGAACCGCAGATGCAGACAAGGAGCTTCCGGTTACGGTAAAGGTAAGCTACTATCTGGATGATAAAGAGGTGACACCGGAGGAACTGGCGGGAGCCACCGGCAGAGTCCGGATCCGGTTCGATTATACCAATAACACCGGAAGTGAGACAGATGATGCAACAGATGAAATCATTCCGTTTGTTGCAGTGTCAGGTCTGATGCTGTCACAGGATGTGGCATCTGACATAACGGTAACGAATTGCAAGATCAAGAGTATGGATGACAATTATCTGATCTTCGGATATGCAGCACCGGGAGTCAAGGATGCACTGGATCTGGATAGTATTGATTCTTTTAAAGATGATGATGAGAAAGAGGATGCTGATGAAGAGGACGATTCCGATGAGAAGGAAACGTTCCCGGACTATATGGAGGTTGGCTTTGATGCAAAAGACTTTGAGCTAGATTTCACAGCTACTATGATCAGCAATGGTCTGTTGGCGGACATGGATACAGAGAAGATGTCAGAGAAGGTCGATAATCTGGCGGATGGTTTCAAGGATCTGTATAACGGTACCAGTGAGCTGACGAGTGCTCTGCAGCAGTTAAGCACATCCGGAAATGATCTGGTGAGTGGTGCAGAAGGCTTACAGGGAGGACTACAGTCTTTGAATGATGCACTTTCACAGATCCCGGCGGAAATGCTGGCGCAGGATCCGACTCTGGCACAGACCGTGCCGGCGGTTGCAACACTGGCAGAAGGCAGCAGTCAGCTGACAGAGGGTATCCGGGCATATACCGGCGGTGTGACACAGGTGTATAACGGAAGCGTGCAGCTTAAAAACGGCACCTATAAGCTGGTGGAGAGTGCAGATGATCTAAAGACATTAAGGGATCGGCTCGAGAACCTGAAGAGTGCGGATTCTTCTTATGAGAACTTCGGCGGAATCGAAGAAGGCAAGACCGGCAGTGTATACTTTCTGGTTGAAACAGCAGAGATCAAGTCGGAAGATTAAACAGAATTCATCACATAGCCGGCATACAAAAGCATCATATTTCTTTCGTTTTGCCCCGTACTATTTACATAAATCAGATAATAAGGTACTATTAAAAAGTATTCAGAGAATACGAATAATGAGAAAGAGGTATCTTGATGATGAAGAAACTAATCGCACTTGTAATGGGTATAATGTTCTGTATCGGATTACTGGGAGGCTGCGGACAGACTGAGGTGAAGCCGGATAACGCCGTAACAATCAGCAGCGAGGAAGGAAATCAGGATGGAACAGCAGAAGAAAAAGAATTGACGGGCACGATTGATGAGATAAAAGATTTCATGTTTGTCATTACGGATAAAAATGACACACCATATAGTTTCAGCTTTGAAAAAAAGCCGGAAGGTCTGGAGAATGTCAGCAACGGAGATACGGTGACTGTAAAGTATACAGGAACAATCTCAGAGGTGGATCCGTTTGATGGAGAGATACTGTCTGTTGAAAAGATAAAATAAAATCAAAAAATAGAAAGATATTGTAAAGAACAGGGCTTTTACTTTTATATTTCAGAATCGCTTGAACTGGGGTGAAAGCCCCTGTTTTTTTCGGTCAATATCATCGGAAGGAAGCCAATGTTTACCTGTCGATAGAGGATACGGGAAGCGGGCTCCCTGAGGAAATTAGGGAATTATCTTTGAAAAAAGTAAGGTGTATGAATTCAAATCTTTATACAATCTTAATACAGAATCATAGAATTTTATACTATCTTTGAAAGCAATTATATATAATAGGGAGCATCAAAAAGGTACTGCTATTTAAATCATTAGTAAGGAGTTATGATTATTTATGCTAGAGGGCTTATATAAGAAAAAACAACTGACATCTTTTCAATTGATCATTCTGGGATTTGCCGGAGTGATCCTTTTGGGCACTATTCTGTTGATGCTGCCGGTTTCTACTGTGGAGGAAGTGCCGACACCATTTCGTGAGGCACTTTTTACTGCCACTTCGGCAGTATGCGTTACCGGACTCGTAGTAAAAGATACCGGAAGTTATTGGTCAATGTTCGGGCAGGTGGTTATTCTTGTGCTTATACAAATAGGTGGACTTGGAGTAGTAACCGTTGCAGTATCAGGTTCTCTTCTTTCAGGGAAAAGAATATCTCTTATGCAGAGAAGCACAATGCAGGATGCAATTTCAGCACCTACAGTTGGAGGAATTGTTAGATTGACAAAGTTCATTTTGAGGGGAACTTTTTTGATAGAAACCATTGGTGCTATGTTATTGCTTCCGGTTTTTTTATCAGATTATGGTTTAAAAGGAATCTGGATGGCAGTATTTCATTCTATTTCTGCTTTTTGTAATGCCGGATTTGACATTATGGGAACAGTAGACAATACCTTTCCATCCCTGATGAGGTATTCGGGAAATGTTCTTGTAAATGTGGTAATTATGCTGCTGATCATCATAGGAGGAATCGGGTTTCTTACCTGGGATGATATTTGTATGAATAAAATCAAATTTAAATGCTATCGTATGCAAAGCAAGATTATTCTCGTGACTACCGTATGTTTGATTTTGTTCCCAACAGTTTTTTTCTTTATTTGTGATATGAAAAATCTGTCTGCAGGAGAAGGTCTGTTAGCTGCCATATTTCAATCGGTAACTACAAGAACGGCTGGTTTTAATACCATAAATATCTCAGAGATGAACGAGACATCAAAAGCAGTTATGATTTTTTTAATGCTAATCGGTGGTTCGCCGGGATCTACAGCAGGTGGAATGAAAACAACAACTTTTGCGGTACTGCTTTTAAATGCAATTGCTACATTTCGAAACCAGGAAAATGCAGAGGCTTTTGGGCGGAGGTTGGAATATCATGTGATTAAAAATGCAGCGACGATAACCCTGCTTTATTTTGCATTGTTTTTCTTGGGTGGGAGTGTAATCAGTATATACGAAGAGCTTCCTCTTTTAGACTGTTTGTTTGAAGCAGCTTCAGCTGTGGGGACGGTAGGTCTGACTTTGGGAATTACACCGGAACTTCATGTTTTGTCGCAGATTGTGTTGATCATATTGATGTATTTAGGGCGAGTAGGAGGTCTGACTTTGATTTATGCAGTATTTCTTAAAAGAAATAAAGGCAATGCAAAGTTACCGATGGAGAAAATTACAGTTGGATGAGAAGGAGAAAATAGTATTATGAAAAATGTGTTGATTATTGGACTTGGAAGATTTGGAAGACATATTGCTATGCAACTGAACCGGCTTGGACATGAAATTATGGCGGTTGATTGGACTGAAGAAAGAGTGAACAAAGTACTGCCTTTTGTGACCAATGCTCAGATTGGTGACAGTACCAATGCTGAATTTCTGCAATCTCTCGGGATTGGTAACTACGATATCTGTTTTGTGACTATTGGAGGGGATTTTCAAAATTCTCTTGAAACAACCTCTCTTCTAAAAGAATTGGGGGCAAAACTGGTGATATCCAGAGCTGAACGTGATGTCCAGGAAAAATTTCTTTTGCGCAATGGTGCAGACAAGGTGGTCTATCCGGAAAAACAAGTCGCAAAATGGGCATCTATCCGTTACACAGATGATCATATTCTTGATTATATGGAAGTGGATGCTTCCCATGCAATTTATGAGGTAGAAGTACCAGAGGAATGGACCGGAAAAACAGTAGGTGAACTGGATATTAGAAAACGATATAACATTAATATTTTGGCAGTAAAAAGTGGAGGAGAATTCAATATTACAATCTCTCCGGATACACTTTTTGCAAGTAACAATAAATTGCTGGTATTAGGGGAATACAAAGATCTTAAGAGGTGCTTCCGAATATAGTTTGGTTGCTGCGCGCAGGTTTGAAAAGAGGTGGCGGTAATGGAACAAGGAATATTGGCAATTGTTATACTGTGCATGTTTGGATTCGGATTTTATATTGTCAATAAGGTAGATCAGTTTTTAGATAAAATCCAGGAAAATGCTAAAGACAAACCGAAAGAAGAACAGTATTCGTTAAAAATACTTTTTCCGGATGATCTTTCAGATGAAGAATTGTTAAGAGAGGTTCGTGAGTGTAAAAGCCAATATATAGAAACTGAAATTATAATTTTTGACGGACAGTCTGAGAGTACAAAAAAGATTTTTGACCATAACATAGTCGCATGATATAATTTCAAAAATAGCAGAAAGGGAGGCGGGCAGGATGATATTAAGAACGGAGGGAAATACTAAAAAGGTAGATGAGCATATTCTTGTTTGCTTGTCAGCAGCACCCTCCAATAAAAAAATAGTAGATACAGCGGGAAAAATGGCAAAAATGTTGAAGGCGCGTTTTACAGCATTGTATGTTCGGACCGGTACAAAATCAGAAGATCTGGATAAAGAAAAGCTGGAAGAACATATTCGGCACGCAGAAAAATTAGGTGCAGAAATCGTAATGACTCACGGGGAGGATATACCGGTACAGATTGCAGAGTATGCAAAATTATCCAATGTTACCAAAATTGTGATTGGACAAAGCAATGCCAGACGGAATCATTTTTTTAGTAAACCAACTTTGACAGAAAAACTGATTGAACTTGTACCGGACATTGATATCTATATTATCCCAGATGCGTTAAAAAACAGGAATTATCAGAAACGACCATTTACATGGTATATGGAAAAACCGTCTGCAAAAGAATATTTTCTCACAGTTTTTATATTTATGGTATGCACTTTAATTGGTCTGTTATTCCAGAAGTTGCATTTCACGGATACAAATATTGTAACAATATACATTCTAGGAGTCTTGATCACTTCAATTGTGACGGATGGTTATCTTTGCAGTATAGCCGGTGCCTTCTTAAGCGTATTTCTATTTTGTTTTTTTTTAACAGAACCAAGGATGTCTTTTCAGACCTATGCGGTGGGATATCCAGTGACCTTTCTTATAATGCTCATCTCATCTATACTTACAGGAGCGCTTGCAGCAAAGTTGAAAACACATGCAAAGCTATCAGCACAACTTGCCTTTCGTACACAGATTCTATTTGACACAGACCGTATGTTGCAAAAGGCAAGAGGGGAAGCGGAGATTCTTAGTGTTACCTGTACACAGCTTCTTCGCTTGCTAAACCGTAATATTATAGCATATGTTGTAGAAAATGGAGATTTATCAGAGGGAAAACTTTTCTCCGGGGAAAAAGTAAGCACTGATAATTTTTTGACACCGGAAGAACAACAGGTTGCCAGATGGGTTTATGAAAACAGACAACGAGCCGGTGCTTCTACACATCATTTTCCACAGGCTAAATGCTTATATCTGGCAATTCGAGGTGGAAATAATGTTTATGGTGTAATTGGGATACCGTTGCAAAAAGAGACGTTGGATTCTTTTGAATACAGTATTCTACTGTCTGTAATAAATGAATGTGCACTTGCAATGGAAAATGCAAAAAATGCAATGGAAAAAGAGAAAAATGCGATTCTGGCAAAAAACGAGCAGTTGCGAGCAGATCTTCTGCGAGCAATCTCTCATGATCTTCGGACTCCGCTTTGTTCCATTTCCGGTAATGCAGACATGCTGCTTAGTAATAGTGATCGACTGGACGAAAATGTAAAACATCAGATTTATACTGATATTTATGATGATTCTGTATGGCTGATCGGAGTTGTGGAAAATTTGCTTTCAATTACCAGACTGAATGATGGAAGACTGAAATTCAAATTTACAGATCAACTTCTGGATGAGGTGATCGCAGAATCCTTGAGGCATATTAGCCGGAAGCATGATGATTATAAAATTGTGACAGATTGTGAAGAACTTGTTCTTGCACGTATGGATGTACGCCTTATTATACAGGTTCTGGTAAATCTGATTGATAATGCAATAAAATATACGCCGCCTGGTTCTGTAATCTGCATCCGGGGAATTAGAGCAGGTAGGAAAGCGCAGATAAGTGTGGAAGATAACGGCCCTGGGATTCCGGAAGAAATGAAATCGCATATTTTTGAAATGTTTTATACAGGGCAAACAGCAGTTGCGGATAGTCACCGGAGTCTGGGACTTGGTCTGGCACTTTGCCGTTCTATTATAGAAGCGCATGAAGGAACGTTGGTTCTTACGAATCATGATCCGCATGGATGCAACTTTACTTTTACTTTACCCTTAAGTGAGGTGACATTAAATGAATAAAGCATTAATTCTGATAGTTGAGGATGATAGACCCATTCGCAACTTGATTGTTACTACATTAAAAATGCATGACTATAAATATCTGACTGCAGAAAACGGATCTTCAGCTATTCTGGAAGCCTCGTCCCATAATCCGGATATTGTTCTGCTGGATCTGGGTCTTCCTGATATAGAAGGGGTAGAGGTGATTAGAAAAATCCGTACTTGGTCGAATGTGCCGATTATTGTGATCAGCGCCAGAAGCGAGGATGCAGATAAAATAGAAGCATTAGATTCTGGGGCAGATGATTATATCACAAAACCATTTTCAGTAGAGGAATTACTTGCACGTATTCGTGTTACACAGAGGAGACTTGCAATAGTGCAGACGGGCGAACAGACGGAAACTGCTGTTTTTGAAAATGGTGAATTAAAGATAGATTATACGGCGGGTTGTACATATCTAAAGGAAGAAGAATTGCATTTGACACCCATAGAGTATAAGCTGCTCTGTCTTTTGTCGCGTAATGTGGGAAAGGTATTGACACATACATATATTACTCAGCAGATTTGGGGAAGATGTTCGGATAATGATGTTGCTTCTCTTAGGGTTTTTATGGCAACTCTGCGGAAAAAACTTGAACCCGAGAAAAATGGCGTGCAATATATCCAGACACATATTGGCATAGGATATCGTATGCTTAGAATTGAAAAGGATAATTTCTGATTTTCGGAGGCACCCGGAAGAAGTTGAACGTATAAAGGAGAACATTTGAATGACAAAGAAATCAATTGCAATCGTAACGGGCGCAAGCAGTGGAATGGGAATTGAGTTTGTAAAGCTTCTGGCAAAGAAAACAGAACTTGATGAAATTTGGATTATTGCAAGAAGCGCAGATAAACTTGAAACGGTAAAGAATGAATTAGGCAGTAAGATCAAATGTTTTCCGATGGATCTGTCTGATATTGAGAATATAAAGAATTTTGGGAAAAATCCGAAACTCGAAACCTGCAATATAAAATATCTTATCAACAATGCAGGCTTTGCAAAATTTTGTTCTTATGATGATTTATCTGTAGATGAATCTATCAATATGATTGATTTAAATGTAAGCGGTGTGGTGGCAATGGGACTGGTTTGTATTCCATATATGGAGCATGGCAGCCATATCATCAATATTGCATCACAGGCGGCGTTCCAGCCACTTCCGTATCAGAATATTTATAGTTCAACAAAGGCATTTGTACGAAATTATACAAGGGCATTGAACGTTGAGTTAAAAGATAAAGGAATCGTAGCAACTGCAGTTTGTCCCGGATGGATGAAGACGGGATTGATTGATAGAGGACTCATTGGAGCGAAAAAGGCAACTAAGAATTTTGCAGGTATGGTAACCCCGGATGTAGTTGCAAAGAAAGCAATTTCTGATGCAGATAAAGGAAAAGATATATCCGTCTATAGTGCATATGTAAAGATGTGCCATTTGATTGCAAAAATACTTCCGCAAAAAGTCATGATGAAGCTATGGTTGATACAGCAAAAATAATATAGTAAGCATATCAATTAGTTCACCGTGTCATGTTTATTTTGTGTTATCAGATTTTAATAGATGAAAGCTCGATCGGGATTTTATTTATGTAAAGAGACCGATAAGTTGCGGTTTGTGGAGATGGTTCCGCTCGCCGACGCTTCTTGTCATATGACTCCTGTGTGGCAAGCTCTCGCATCTGCCAGCACGTAGTGGCACGTAAGGCTGTAAAGAACACAGCCTAAGTGCCAACGTGCTTCTAGAGCCCCACAGGAGTATATGACAGAAGCTCCGGTTGCTACAGTTTTTCATCTCCCCAAACTGAATTTGATGAGGGGAAGGATTGACATGCACCAAACTCCGGTTCCTTGCGGGCAGGATTTCAATACAGTGAAAATGGAGCCTCTGTCCTTGTTTTATGTGCGGCCCTAGAAGCACGTCGGTTCTTGGACTGCGTATTTTGCAGTCCTATGTACCGCTACGTGCTGGCAGGTGCGAGAGCTTGCCGCACATGAAATATAGGACAGAAGGCGACATCTCATATTTAATGCTAAATCCTGCATCCGCTTACAGCCGGAGCGTCGGGCAGAGTTGTCTCCACAAACTGTAATTTGATGAGGGAGTAGCAGACATGTAAAGGGATTCTGCTTTATGCAGTTCTATGTGAGAAATATGTCAATAGTAAAATTACAAAATAAGAAATAGAAGTTCACAATTACATATTGCCGAACATGAAACCAATACAGTATAATAAAATTATATTTATTATACACACCGGAAATATGAGAGATGAGAAAGGAATATACGAATGAGAAAAACAATACTTGCATTTATGACGGCAGTATTATTGGCAGGGAATAGCAATGTAGTTTATGCGTCAGGTATGCCTGATGTAGAGGCTATGGAAACCTTTGAAACGGAAGCTTTGGCAACAGAAGGAGAATCAGAAGCATCAGCGCTTCCGGAGGAATATACCTCACCATATGTTACGTCAATTAAGAGACAGAGCCCATATGGAACCTGTTGGGCATTTGCGGCCATGGCAGTATCAGAATCCAATATCTGGAAGAAGGGATTAGCGGATGGAAGCATTGATCTGTCAGAGTGGCAGATCGCCTATTTTCTGGGAAATTCGGTGACAGATCCGCTTGGAGGAACGAAAGGCGATCAGGTAATTCTGAAAAACAATTATCTGCAGGCAGGGGGACAACAAGGATTGACTACATTTCGTCTGGCATCCTGGGTTGGCGTGACGGATGAGAAAAATGCACCTTATAGTACGATCGCATCCGATGTAACGGCAACGTTGGATTCATCCCTTGCATATGGAAAGGACAGTTATCATCTGGAGAATGCATACTGGATACCGATGACAGAGCGAGCGCAGATTAAGCGGCTGATTCTGGAATATGGCGCGTGTGCAACGGCATACTATGATGCCTATATGTATTATAACAATCCGTTTACGAATGAAACCGAAGAACGGGTTGCTTATTATTGCCCGGATGGCACTCAGGCAGTCAACCATGCGATTACAATCATTGGGTGGGATGATCATTACAGCCGTGAGAATTTCGGCACAAATAAGCCGGCAGCAGATGGTGCCTGGTTATGTAAGAATAGCTATGGGACTTCCTTTAGTAAAGAGGGATTGTTTTATATTTCTTATGAAGATGCAGTCATGGCATGGGAAGAGGGTTATTTCTTTGATTATGGAGCAGCGGATAATTATGACCATAACTATCAGTATGACGGAGGCTTGTCAAAGGCATATGTCTTTGCGACAGATTCGGCGAATGTATTCACTGCGGCAGCTGATGAGAGTCTGAAAGCGGTAGGTTTCTATACACTGGATCCGCAGTATACCTGCACGATTGAAGTGTATAAGGACTGTACAAAATGGCCGGCAAAAGGAACCTTGGTCAGTACAATAACAGTGACAGAGCCATATGCCGGGTATCATACGGTTCCGTTATCGACAACGGTGGAGTTGAAACAGGGTGAGAAATATTCGGTTGTAATTAAGTGTAAGAGTGCAGATGGGAAAAGCGTGAAAGCCTCCATTGATAAAACTGTAGATGATGACTTTTTGACCAGTACATCTGCGGCTGAACCGGGAGAAAGCTATATTTTAGTAAACAGAGATATTCCTTATTATGATTGGATAGATATTTCCGAAGATGGCGAAAACTGCAGAATTAAAGCGTTTACAGATCTGAAGGAGACACCACCGGTGGATCCGACTGTAAAGGTAACAGGAATTACATTAAATAGAACCAATGCCAGCCTTGTAAAGGGGAAAACGTTGCAATTGACAGCCATGATAACACCGGAAAATGCAACAAATCGGGCAGTAAACTGGGCATCTTCGAATACGAAGATTGCGACAGTGGACAGTGCCGGAAAGGTAACAGCGAAAGCTGCCGGAACCGTGACGATTACCTGCACGGCTCAAGCTGATAGCGGGAAAAAGGCTACCTGTAAAGTAACAGTTACAGAGCCCAAACCGCCTGTAAAGCCAACTGTGAAAGTAACGAAGGTCACACTAAATAAGAAAACTGCAACTCTGTCGCCGAAGGAGACACTGACCTTAAAGGCGACTGTAACACCGACAAATGCAACGAATAAAGGAGTGGCCTGGAAGTCATCGAATACAAAGATTGCCACTGTCAGCAGTACCGGGAAGGTGACAGCAAAAACTGCCGGGACAGTAACGATTACCTGTACGGCAAAAGATGGCAGTGGCAAGAAAGCGACCTGTAAGATTACAGTCTATAATAATACGCAGGCTTATGTAGCACGAATTTATACAAAGGCGTTGGGAAGATCCCCGGAAATCGCAGGATTAAAATACTGGACTGCAGAGATCAATGCAAGACGTAAGACGCCGGTACAGGTGGCAGAACAATTCTTCTTTGCACCGGAATTTACGAATAAGAAGTTGAATAACACAGCTTATGTAAAAGTGCTTTATCGGACCTTTATGGGACGAGAAGCAGATCGGGGAGGCTTAAACTACTGGATAGGTCGTCTGAACCGGGGCGAAAGCAGGAAGAGCGTATTAGAAGCATTTGCCGGCTGTCCGGAGTTCCGGAAGATCGTAAAGAGCTTCGGACTGTAAGGATAGGGTATCAAGCAGGGGATATGTGAAAACTGCATATTACAGATGGTCTGAGGCCGCAAAATGCGGCCTCGGATTCTCTAAGGCTGGATGTTGTGAGAGCGAAGCTCGACCAATTTCTCTCATTTTCAACCTGCAGTTCCAGGTTCAGATAGGTATTGTTATAGTGTAATCAATCTGTCCGGTGGCGGCTTCAAGCTGCTCTGAAAAGATAGTGTCAGAAGACAAGGAAGTAAAAAGCGGTTATTGTCAAAAAATAGTAAAAAGGCGGGAATGTCGCTTGCGAAAAGACCTAAATGAAATAGAGGTACAGTATAATTAATAATGGGAAATAAAGAGAATAGAGAAGAAGAGGAAAAAACAGAAGTATCAGAAGAAAGAGCAGTAGATGCACAAGAGTGGAAAGCGGCGTATATATTACAGGTAAATGAGATTGATACAACTTCGGAATTAGGTCTTCTGGCAGGATATTTGGTGGATGTGGGCTTAGATAGTGTTCCGGAATTGATAGCGTATTCATCGAGCGATAGTGATATGTATACATATGAAATGGTCAATTAATTGCATTAGGATATTCTGCAACATATGTAACAGAAAGATATTATCAGAGAGGAAACCTATTGATTGCAGAATCGCATAGCGAGATTTGTAATTTGATAAGTACAGGAATCATAATGGATGTAACAACATCTAGTTAATAGGAATGGAAATAGTAAGAATTACACAAAGTGTATATAAGGAAATTATGAATACTATTGGAAAATATGCTCCGGAAACAGGTGGTGCTTTGGGAGAGAAAAATGGAGTGATATGCAGATATTTTTTTGATGAAAAAGCCATCGGAAATAAAAATTCATATTCACCTACGACAGATTCGATTAATGAAGTAATTGATAAATGGGAGAAAGATGAAATCAGGTTTGCCGGAATCATTCATAGTCATCCCGGAATCATGAAAAGACTGTCTTATGCAGATGTGTATTATGCGCAATGTTTACTGAAACAAAATGAGACTGAAAGTATTTTATTTCCAATAGTTGTGCACGGGGTAGAGATTCGAATCTGTATGTACAAGGTTTTGCTGGGATGTGATGTAAAGGAATGCAACATCAAATTAATGGATGCATAGTCAAAATAGATGATAAAAGAAAGGGGAAATGAACTATGGAGAAGAAAGAAAAGGTATGTAAGGGAACCTGTTGTGCGTATTGCTGTGGAGATTGCGGTTGGGCAGAACCGGGAGATGACCAGAGAATCTGGTGCACTAGAAATCGTGCATATTATTATCCTTATGAAAGCTCAGAAGGATGCAGTGGATATTTTACAAGAAAATAGTTTGCCGGTGTGAATTATGGGGCTGGAGAATATCGATGGTCAAATATGCGAGAAATGTGTTGTTATAAGCAGAGTTCTCCCATGCACGCTGTATGATAAGGGCATAATTAGTCCAAACATCGACAACATAGTCAAGCCAATCAATGTAATGATAGAAACGAGATACGGTGTATGCAGACAATGACACTTTTTAGAAAGAGATGAATAGTCAAAGTGGACAAAATATATAGTAGAGGAAAGGGAAGAATTTACGTATAAATTGAAGGAGGAGATTTAGGGATGGAAGATGTAAAAAACAATGATAATTTCGTGCCAAGCGAAGAGGAAATGGTAGTAGATGAAATGGATAATATTGAAAATATAGTACAGGAGGAAAATACAGAAAAAACGGAAGAGTTGGATAGTGTTATAAAAGACTTATCAAGTAAAATCGATGAATTGTCTAAATTGTTTACAAAAAAAATAATGTACACAGAATACCAAGAGAAAATAGTTGATCAAATGCATGAAGAATTGGAACAATATAAATTAGATATGTATGCAAAATTAATTCGCCCGATTTTATTAGACATAATTGCAACAAGAGATAGTATTCAGCGGGTGACCATGAGTTATAAAAATAAGCTGGAAGACGAGCAAAACATAGCATTGAATATATTTTCGGATTATTCATATGATCTACAAGATATTTTGGAAAAAAATGAAGTGGAAATATATAAGACAACAGAAGGTGGAAAATATATTCCGGCTTTGCATCATATTGTGAAGAAAATACCTACAAATGATTTAGAACAACATGGAACAATTATTGAATCATTTGCGGATGGATATAAGTATAATGGCAAGGTACTTTCGGCTGAGAAAGTATCGGTATATGTTTATGAAAAAGAACAAAATGAAAGTGAGGAAAAGTAAATGGGAAAATATGTATTTGGAATTGATTTGGGAACTACATATTCATGTATTGCATATGTAGATGATACGGGTAGGCCAACAGTAATACCGAATAAAGAGGGAGATGCAACAACCCCATCAGTAGTGAATTTTGCAAGTTCAGATAGCGTGGTAGTAGGACAAATTGCAAAAGAAGTTGCGGAAATTGATCCTCAAAATACAATTTCTTTAGTAAAAACATTGATGGGAAAAAGTAAGTTTGCAATTAATTACAATGGTGAAGATTGGTCACCTGAACAGGTGTCTGCGGAAATATTAAAAAAGTTGACACGAGATGCGGCTGAAGCGTTAAATACAGAAGTTCGAGATGTTGTAATTACATGTCCTGCTTATTTTGGGACAACGGAGGCAGAAGCAACACGAGTAGCAGGTGAAATTGCAGGTCTAAATGTTATCGAGATTATGAGAGAGCCAACAGCTGCAGCTCTTTATTACGGTGTAACAAAAGCCACAGAGGAGAAGACATTTTTAGTATATGATTTGGGAGGAGGAACATTCGATGTGACCGTAATGAAAGTTAGTGTTGATGGTAATATAGAAGTTGTATGCATGGATGGAGATCATGATCTTGGGGGTAAAGATTGGGATGTACAGTTGATGAATTATCTAGCAGCACAATTTTGTGAAGTTACAGGTTTTGATGGCGATTTTGATGAGTATGGACAACAGACACTACGACTGAAAGCAGAGACTGCAAAAAAACAACTAACACAGAGACCGGAGGTTCCGGTTATGTTAGATGCAGAGGGGCTGAGGGCAAGAATCAATGTGACACAGGATATATTTGATGAGATTACAGAATCGTTACTTGAACAAACTATTGAAAAGACGGATGCTGTACTTAATGTGGCAAAAAGTAAAAATTGCGAGATTGATGAAATATTTATGGTGGGTGGATCGACAAAAATGCCACAAGTTTCAAGAATATTGCAAGAAAGGTACGGAGTTCCGATTAGTGTATTAGATCCGGACCAGGCGGTCGCTAAAGGTGCAGCGTTATATGCTGTAGTTGCATATTCCAATCAAAAAAGCAATCAAGAGGAGGAACCGGAATCAGAGTTGGCAGTAAGACCTGAGCACATTCCGACAATAGGTGGAGGAACAATTAAGGATATTAAGATTGAAATGGCGGCGACGAAGAGCTATGGGTTGGATGTATTTAGAAATGGTAATGAATTGTTGTGTAATAATATAATTATTAAAAACGCAAAGATGACAAATGGAGAAGTAACAGTAACGAAAGAATATGGTACGCATATAGATAATCAGACAGAAGTTGAATTCAATATTTATGAAAGTGATTTTATGGATGAGTGGTATGAAATAGATGATGATTACTTAATTGGAACAGCCACGTTACCATTACCGGGAAATTTACCAGCCGATTCGCCGTTGCAAGTTACCTTCTCATTAAATACAGAAGGAATATTGAAACTCCGAGGTGTTGATTTGGTTACCAAGAAAGAGGTGAATGCTGAATTTGTAGCGACAAATGGTATTAGTATGACAAAAGAGGAAATTAAAAAGGCAAAGGAAAAAAGTAAAGGCATTGTTGTTGAATAAAACGTTGGACAACTATTTAAATGATTTAAGTACTAATATATGACGAGAGCAGAAGGGTATGTACGAATGGAACAGACGTTTAACTGGTATATAATTTTGGATTTGAGCTTTGATCCACCAATAGAAGATGAGACAATTATTAAAAATCAGATTGTTAAAATGGATAAGTTTTGGATATCCAATTTTAATGATTATAAAAAAGGTGCACAGTATCGTACTTGGCATGATAATCTAAGACAAATCGAAAGGGATATGATTGGACCAAACAACATAAGGAAAGAGTTGATAAGTCAAGCATGTAATGAAGTATACGGACCGATTGATGAAATGTTGAAGACAATTGCAAGAAAAGGCAGTATTACAAATCAGGAGATAGAAAAGATTGCACAGCTCAAAAAAACTTCAATAGAGGTTGTAAATAGTAGGGTTGAAAGACTGGGAATAAAAAAGGAGATAATATCTACGATTGATCATCAATCAATCGTAGATATGTATTATGGAAATAAACCTCAGTCGGTTAATAATTATGAGGGACAAAAAGATATGCTGTCCGCATTTCAAGTTGACAATCTATATGAGTTTTTGGATAAAAATATTGATGCCATGAATGCTGATGCCATATCTTGTGACAGACTTTTACAACTAGTGGAAGAGAAGAAGAAAAATTTTATAAAATCTGATAGCAGGAGTGGAAATGGAAAGAAGCTGTGCGTAGTATGTGAAAAAGTATTTGCAGATAGAACGACGAGGAAAGAATATGATGATTATTTAAGGTGGAAAAGTTGTAGAGAATTGTTAGATATGCTTCACGATATTGCAGAGGTTACAGATTGGAAAATAGACCAAATACAATATCAAGAATATGCAAAAAAACTGGAATGCATTTATAAAAATCAGGTACTTGCATCTAATATTTTGATTTCTTTTTGTAAAGTTGAAAGAATAGTTATTGTACAGAAAGAACCCCCAAAAGATATTGCGGAGCTTCCTGCAGTTGCAAATTTTAAGGTGGTGCCCAATGCAGCAGCACGAGCAAATTTAATATCTTGGACTGCAGTATCGGACCAATCTGTTACATATATATTGGTGCGGAGTTTAAATAATTCGGTAGAATACATAGAGGAAGGAAATAGCATTATATTTAAAGGCAAGGCTTCCTCATATGTAGATAATCAAATTCAACCTGGTAAAGTATATTATTATAATGTATTTTACAGACGCAATAATCAATACTCATGCGGTGTAAAGGAAGATATAAAGCCGATAATTAATTTTTATGAGGTGAAAAATGTATCCGTGACGGCGGGCGATTCATATATAGACATTTCTATACATGAAAAACCAGTATCCGCAATTGCTGAAATATATGTAATTAATGATTCCAAAGAACAGTATATAGACACCATCGAGGGTGACACGTGTCGAATTAATGGATTGCCAAATGGCAAAGATTATTCTGTTAGAGTAGTTCTTGTTTATACAGTAGGGGGGGTTAAACATATGACCAAAGGAGTGGTCTCGCCTACGGTACATTTGGGGAAAAAAGTCGTAAATGGTAATGATAATAATAATATAGCAATCTTAGCATTGGTATTAGCATTACTGGGTGTGTTTGATTATGGTGTGCTTTCGATTATTGGACTTAGCTTAGGTATTAAAACATTAAAAACGCCCTATCGGAAAACAGCAATTGCTGCAATTGTAATATCAATTATAATTATAGTACTTTCTATAATGTTTATCGTTTATATGATATATATGTTTGGTTAAGGATATAGATGCTTTGAAAAAAATTAGCAATAAATAATGTGGATTTAATAGAAGCGTGAATTGGATGTATGTTTAGAAATACAAGGAGAACGAATAGTTTTGAAATTCGGAGATAAAACACAGTCCCTGCAGCCGTTGCAGACAGCCATTGATAATAGAATATCGTATTACAAGTACATTAGCAAACAACAAGTAAATATATTGGGCTTGGCTAGTGTTATTGTTATGTTGGTATCATTGATAGGCCTTGTGATGGATTGGGTAGTAGGTTGGATGGATGGGAATATGTGGCTGCGATTGTTAAATGCAGTTGGATTTATTGCCACAGGAATTATAAATATAAAAAACTATGCTGATACATACGAGATGAGGTTTACGAACATTCAAACAGATAGTTCATGTTATAAAAAGGTAATGTCGAAAACAGCAGAACTGAGAAAAATAAGTATATATGATCAGAACAGAAAACAAAAATTGGGGACGGTATTTATAGATGAATCCGTTAATATGAGGTTAAAAGAAAATCAAAAGATCAGCTTAAAGCGAGATAAATCAAGAGAAAAGAAATTAAGAAAATACATAGGACAAATAGATCGCTGGCAAAAGCAATTAAAACCATTTTTATATAATAATTATATAAATACAAAGTGGAAGGGTGGACAGTTTTACAACGAGAAGAAATGGGGAATATCCAGAGAGCTAAACCTTGATGACGAGGATGCAGTATATATTCACAAAACGTGTTATTTTGATTCGTATTTGACTAATATTATTCCTGGAAAGCGGTTATTAAGTAATAGAAATGGAGAAGTAATATTAGATTATGATGAGGTAGCGTTACCGTACTATATGGTGGAAGAAAAAAAGATTTTAGAACCACTTGGAAATAAGACTAGAGCGAATGAACCAGGGGTAACTACACTTTGTATTACAAAAGATGGATATATATATTTGTGGAGACAAAATCCAACGGCACAAAGTAGTGGAGGGCTTATTGTTCCGAGTGGTAGTGGATCTGTCGATTGGAATGATTGTAAGAAATTTATAAAAGAAGAAGATGGATTCCGAAAAGCACTTATTTATGGCATGGAAAGAGAATTATGGGAAGAGACTTATGGGAATCGAGAGATTTCAAAGAAAGAGTTTCTTCAGTGTGTTAATACAAAAATCATAGGGTATTTCAGATGGTTAGAAAAGGCTGGAAAACCAGAGTTTGTTGGTATCAGTAAATTGGATACAGAGGCCCTCGGCTATGGATTTTCGCCTGAGGCATCAGAGGTGATGGCGGGATATAATATAGACGCACATAGTATTAAAGCATTAAGACGTAGCATAAAGAAATTAATTAGAAAAAAGAAAAAGAAGAATTCAGAAAAGTGTCTGGTGGAGGAATGTTCAATACCATGTACGGTGGCATTGTTATTTTTGCAAGAGGAGTGCAAAAACTTTTGCAGGGATTGTCAAAAAAAGAATAAATGTGCACATAAGCATTATAAGAAGTGTAAATGTCCGTTTGCACCATACGATAAACTATAATTATTCGAATAAACACTATAAATTCTAGAGGCACACGACCAATAATTTTACATATAAAAGGGGCGATAATTTGAGCCGCATATTCATTGCCGGAGATACGCATGGCGATTATGATGTAGGAAAATTATATACCAGAAATTTCAGAATACAATCACAACTCACAAAGGAAGATTTTCTTATCATTGTAGGCGATTTTGGAGCATGCTGGTATGGGGACAGGAGAGATGATTATCGTTTGAACTGGTACGAGCAGAGAAACTTTACTACGCTATTCATTGATGGAAATCATGAAAATCATAAACGTTTAAACGCCTTTCCTGTAGAAGAATGGCATGGAGGTTTAATCCATAGGATACGTCCGTCTGTGATTCATCTGATGAGGGGACAGGTTTACGATATCAGTGGAAAAAAGTTCTTTGCGATGGGCGGAGCCCAGTCTGTTGATAAATGGTGGCGGATAGAAGGCTGTTCGTGGTGGTCGGAAGAACTTCCGAATGAAGAAGAATATAAAACTGCGACTGAGAATCTGGACAGGCATAACTGGAAGGTGGATTATGTGCTGACGCACTGCTGCGGGAATAATATTACATATCAATTATTAACGCATCATCCACAGACCGATAAGCTTACGGATTTTCTGATGTATGTAGATGGAAGGCTGAAATACCGGACGTGGTTTTTTGGACACCATCATATAGATAAGATGGTTGACCGGAAACATCGAGCCTTATACAATGACATAATAGAGATATAAGGAAACTGCTACTGCAAAAACAAACAGGGAGGATGGAGCAATGAAAGCTGCTATAACGAACCGTAAGAAAGAGCAAGATTCCAATGCCTGCTTGTTAGGGACAGTGCTGCTCGGGTGCTATGTAAGTCTGTATTTGCTCTGCCACATAGCAAGGAGCAGAGTCTTTCATATGGAAATCCCTGTGATCTATTACATATTTCCGATTTTAGTTGGTGCCTTGGTGGGGAGTGTATTGGTTCTGATCACTAGATTTGTAAGAAAGAAGGTTGAAGCACGGAAACCGGGGCAGATTGTATGGCTTGAACTGGTATCATATTCTATATGGGTAATTGTATGCTGCATTTGGATGCAGATGGGTTATTATGATGGACGGATTGCGGATTATGGTATTTTGGGGCTTGTGCTTGGTTCATTAATGGTACTTACAGATTTGGCAGATCAGATAAAGAGCAATGTTATTCAGTGGCTGGTCGGTGCTTCTGTATTATTTATTAATGGATACATGATAGAAGCGCTTAGTGTTAAAATTACCCTTGCAATTCTCATTACTCTGGCTGAAGGGCTGACATGGTGTTTGTGTACTGTATGGTTCAGGCATCCGAAGAGGCCGGCATGGCGGTGCATTTTAAGGATAATCAGCAGTACGATAGTGGCGCTCCTGCTTATAATCTGGACAACCGGACATTGGAGTAAGGTGTGGGATCTGCAGCCGGCAGCAGGGGAGACATTGTGGAATATATACATAACAACCGGAGACATGCCGGTATCACTTGAGAACGGAAATTATATGCTAACGTTGATAAGAGAGGAATTAGGCATATGGGGTATAAGTGCCTTTGGCGTGCTGCTTGTGGTTCTATCAGTGGCAACTGTAAAGGCAATTTATCAATTGATACATGATGATTTAAAGAAAGATGCTGCAATCGTATTCGGCATATTCAGCATATATGCGGTGCTGTCGGTTTTTCAGGTGTTGACAGAAGCAGGGGCATTCGTGTGTCCGTATATCTACTGGCCGGATGCGAGAATTGGAATACCGCTTTGTACATATATTTGTGGCACTTTAATTGTGCAGTATCGTGACAGACAGAACATTTATGATCAATAAACGGAGGCGAGGAGAATGGATCAGGTTATACAGGATGAGCAGTCGGTGGAAGAAAGAGCATATAGGAAGAATCGTCGCAGGGCATTAATTCTCTGGGGCATGCTGACGGTAATTACAATGACTGTTACAATGCTTGTTACCAAGGTGGAAATAGAGTATTTGATTGCACAGGGGGCAACTGATATTGTCGGAAGGCCCTGGCACAAATGGATTGCAGCCGGTATTATAGCAGTCGTTACCTTTCTTGTGCCGTACCACAGGATCTATAACTGGTTGAAGAAGGTCTTCAGGGATCATATAAGAAGTGAAACAACCGGTCTGAAAGAAGTGTGTGTTATAAGTGCCGGAGTGGTATGCTATGGAGTTTTCCTGCATCTGGCGCAATATTATGGTCTGGAAAATCAATGGGATATTGTACTGTATCTCGGGATTCTGACGGTGATATTCGGTAGTATGGTGATAACCGCATGTCTGGACAATATTGGATGGCAATTATTCTATAATTTCATTATAATTGCTATGGTATTTTGTTTCATCGGTCTTGCGGTCGGTATTGAATCTACACAGAGATTTATCGCATTTGGGGGCATAATCGGCATTAGCTATGCGATCATACAGCTTTATTACAGAGTTGGTTCCGAGATTTCCATCGGGAGAAGGATTGGGGAGGCAATGCTGTTTGCATTAGAGCCGGTTCTGCTTACAGTGCTTGGAGTTCATTTTATATTGGGAGGCAGTATTGAAACGGGCCATATATGGAATGTGTTTTTGTTAGCAATCCAGGCACCTACGGTCTGGGGATGGCTTCTGGTGGCGGCAGAGACACTGTTAGTTATTGCTTTGATATGGCTGACAGTCCGGATCGGACGTCTGGGATTTGAGCAGAAGCTGGCAGCTATGTTGCTGACGATTATGATACTTTTCATTTATCTGATGCAGATACTAAGTGTACCGGGAATATTTGAGATGCGGATATATGCACCGATAGGGTACGTCCCGCAAAGCTCGGTAATTTTTCTGATGCTTTATCTGAGGCTGATCACAGGAGAAATCTGGAAGAGGCCTAAGCGAGTAAAAGGGGAATGAGAAGTTCTTGAAATATGAGGTGATGGTATGCTGTATTTAGTTTCTGATATTCATGGCAATCTGAAAGACTTTCAGGAGCTGCTATGCAAGATTGATTTCTCCGGAAGCAGGGATCATATGATCATCCTGGGGGATTTATTTGACAGAGAACCGGATGGAATTCCATTACTGAGATATATTGCTCCCTATATCCGGGACGGTTCGATGCAGCTGCTGATGGGCAATCATGAACTGTTTGCTCAAATGTATCTGAAATCCGAGTTAAGCGAGCGGAAATGGATCGCCTTCGGTGGTCGTGAAACACTGCGGGATATTCAGAAACTATCGACGGATGAGCGGGCGGATTTGTTGGAGTTTCTGGAGAATCTTCCATATTATCAGGAGATTAATTCGGATTATTTAGGCAGGGCGATCGTTACCCATACAGGCATCGACTGTGACCATTATGTATGGAATCCGGATGGAACGATCAACGTCAAACAGTCGATTGAAAGAGCTGTTGCATGCAATCGGTATCGGTATATGATTGAAATGGACCTGCATCAGATACCGGTGGCAGAGAAGAGAAAGCTCGATACCTACATAATTGTGGGGCATGTGCCGGTGTTTCGCTTGAATGAAAATATGGGGAATACGTTTTATCGGACGAAGTATTATATGGATATTGACTCCGGTTCCGGCTTCCGGGAGCAGGGTGGTATGCTCGGCTGTTACTGTGTAACGACAGACGAAGAGATTTATATGTGAATTGAAATGTAAAAACAGTAAAAAAATAAAAACAAATATATTGACAAGCAGAAATAGGTAATGTATACTTAGTATCAAGCAAGTATATATTATCTATTTTTTCTATAGTCGCAGGTAGTCATTACCATTCTGGAAAGAAGGTCTTGCTGAAATTCAAGAGAACAGAGGACAGGATCTTTGGGGAATGGATACACTAGGCAGAAGTTGGCATCATGCGGCGCCATATCTGGTATAAGCTCCAGGGATTCTGATACAGGAAGGAGTTACAGATTGGGAAAGAAGGATATTGCAGAGAAGTTATATACAGAGAATAATCGGATATTTGCAGATATTGTGAATTACATGGTGTATGATGGGGTCGAGATAGTACATCCTGCAGATTTGATGGAATTAGGAAACGAAGAACTGATGCTGAAGGGAGAAGATAAGCAGCAGCGTTATCGGGATGTGATGAAGAAGGCAGTGATCCGGCAGGATAAGGATGCTATTTACATGCTGGTTAGTCTTGAGAATCAATCGGAGGTACATTATGCGATGCCGGTTCGGAATATGCTGAATGATGCTATGCGGTATATGCGTCAGGTGGAGCAGATTCGAAGGGAACGGTTTCAGCAAGGCAGGCAGGGGAATCAGATGCAGGAATGTACTCCCATCGAGGGGCAGATACATGCAGAGTTTTTGTCTGGGATGACAGAACAGGACAAGCTATTGCCGATCATTACAATTGTTATCTTATTTCAGGATCAGACATGGAACGGACCGAAATCTATTCATGAAATGCTGAATACAACAGATCCGGCGGTTCTGAAATATGTGCAGGATTATAAGATTCATGTGATTGCTCCGGCAGATATGACGGAAGATGAATTACGTAAGTTTCAGAGCAGTATGCGTGAGGTTTTGAACTTCATCAAGTATTCAAAGGATAAGAGGAAGCTGGCACAGATCATGCAGGCAGATGCAGAACGATTTAAGCATATGGAAAGAGAGGCGGTACAGTTGTTAAATCTAGTGACCGGAGCCGAGATGGAAATGGATGAAGAAGAGGAGGTCGTGAATATGTGTAAAGCAATCCAGGATATGAGAAAGGAAGAGCGGGAGCTCGGGCAGCAAGAAGGTAAGCAACAGGTAATAAGAAACATGTTGTTGCATAATTATTCCATAGCGGATATTATGACTCTTGTGGAGTGTAAGGAAGATGAGGTTATAGAAGTGCAGAAAAGCATGGAATGATAAAAGAACCTCTTATTTTGCGGAGTTTAAGGAGCATAGCAGAATGAAGCAATATATAGAATCAGATATCAGAAAAAATTACAGGGATCTTACTAGATTTCTGATTGCACATAATATGACAATCACAACCATGGAGAGTGCGACTGCCGGACAGATCGCGTCACTCATTACGGATACGGAAGGCTCATCGGCGGTTCTGAAAGGCGCGTTTATTACCTATTGTAATGAAGCGAAGATTATGCAGGGAGTGCCTGCAGAGATCCTGGACAAGTATACCGTATATTCGGAAGAAATAGCGGCAGCCATGGCGGAAGCCTGCGCCCGGACATATGATGCGGATATTGGACTGGGTGTCACCGGAACCATGGGGAATGTGGATCCGGCGAATCCGGACAGTTCGGTACCGGGACAGGTATATTTTGCAATCACGATAAAAGGACATACAGAGTCTTATTATAGGGAGATAGCACCACAGCCGACCAGACTGGC
>ERZ779835.76-NODE-76-length-25624-cov-5.037428_pt1 | contig 25624 bp, 23 predicted proteins | sample MGYA00511382_ERZ779835 | MGnify/ENA primary metagenome ERZ779835 (study PRJEB29588, sample SAMEA2150814) | human gut metagenome | biome: human gut; feature: human-associated habitat; material: faeces | place: Denmark | collected 2008/2010 ... | reverse complement strand
CATAAGCATGTCCTGAATTCAGATTTTGGAAACATTCTGCATCTACAGGACTAGGATAATTATCAGGCAAACAACCTTCACCTTTTGGATTGTTTTCACAAAAACGGGTAGCACCCAAAGAACGTACAAATGTACCCATTAGAGAGTTACAACTATCACCGTTAAGTGTTTTTTCTTCATTATCATCACCTGCAAGATTTTTTGCAGTACAACTTGGAACTGACAAACCATTTAATGTTTTTTCATCATCAGTCGGGCATTCATAGCAATTATAAATTTTTCCGGTATCAAGCGTAATGTTTTTCAAAGTCGCAGCCATTTTTGAATACGCTGCCCTAAACTCTGAAAGTCTAGCTCTTTGCTGAACTGATGAACCAACCGTTGAAAGTGTCATTGTAGCCAAAAAGCCTATCAAAGATAGTGTCAACATAACTTCTGATAGTGTAAACGCAGATTTTTTAATATTAAAATTCATATTCGCCAATCCAATAAACCAAACTCTATAAGTCTATTTTAACATATTTATCAGTGGTAGTCAATTGCAGACTAAGCTCTCGGATGAGTTTCGTTATAGACTTCTTTCATGTGCTGCATAGAAATATGGGTATAAATCTGTGTATTAGAAATACTTGCGTGCCCCAAAAGCTCTTGCACAACCCTCAAATCTGCACCATTCTCTATTAAATGGGTTGCAAAACTATGCCTAAACATGTGTGGAGTTACTTTTTTAGGAAGTTCAATTTTTTCTACAATGTCGTTTATAACATTTCTAATCATTTTTGTTTGCAGTCTAAATCCAGTTTTATTGATAAACACTGGAGTTGTGTCAGTTATCGGGTAAAGCGTTTAACCCCTTGCAATTAGTGGTCTTGCACTATCAATGTAACCTTGAAGATAAGATTTTGCTCTGTCTGTAATCAAAATTATACGTTCTTTTGCGCCTTTACCAAAAACTGTAATTTCATTATTTTCAAGATTAAGGTCACCAAAATTCAATCCGCTCAATTCAGAAACACGCATTCCGCTTGCCCAAAGCAATTCCAATATCGCACGGTTTCGATAACCTGCAGGAGTATCAATATTTATGTTACTCAAAATTTGTTCGACCTCATCCATTGTGAGGAATTTTGGCAACGACTTCGGTCGTTTGGGGGAAATTAAACTTTCCGCAGGATTATTTTCGACTTTATGCTCTCTATGCAAATATTTATAAAAGGTTCGGATGGATGCAATCTTTCTTGCGATAGTTGTTTTTTTATAGTTAAAAATCTGAATAAAATGCAAATATTCTCTTACTTTTGCAAAAGTAACTTCTTCACACATCTGCTCATCAAGCCAAATCAAAAACGCTAAAATATCGGCATAGTAAGCTTTTGCTGTATGTTGCGAAAAGTTTTTTTCAACCAAAATATATGTTTTAAAATCCTCTAAATCCTTTTTCGATGTTGCGTTTAGTGCCATATATTAACCTTGTTGCTTTTTTCCTGCAACTATTATACAATATTTTTATAGATTTAGAATAGTTATTAAGTAAAAAGTAGGTGAAAACATGAATTGTAAAAATTTGTTAGTTACATCGATGATTTTAACATCTTGTATTCTTTGTGCACCTCATGCGTTTGCTGCCCCTATAAAAGTTCAAGTATCTAAAAGCTATGTTGATATTAGCAGATTGATTGAATATAACAATTATGAAGATGCTGACCAACGATTGAAAGAAATTCTTAGCAAAAACCCTAATGATTTGGATGCTAAAGCTTTACAATTGATTTCGCAAGCTAAACAATGGAAATTGGCGCCTGCACAGTCTGAATTAGACAAATTGTTAAAAAAATATCCCAACAAACCTGAACTACACTATGCTCAAGGTTTAGTATATTTGATGCGTGAAACATCTTCTGACGTTGAATACATCAAAAATATCAACAACTTGTCAAATGCTGCAATTAAAGAATTTGTAACTGCTGTTGGTTTAGACAGTACATATTACCAAGCATATAATGCTATGGGTGTTGCAACATTGAAACTTGGTAACAAAAAAGATGCTCAGGATTTATTCAAAGTTGCATTGAAAAACAATCCTAACTTTGCACCGGCTTATGATAATTTGGGTAACGTTGCAATGTTAGATGGTGATTTGGATCAAGCTGAAAAATATTATTTGCAAGCAATCAAATGCAATTCTCACAACCCAACATCTATGTATCACATGGGTCAAGTTGAGGCAAGACGTGGTGATTATACAAAGGCATTGACTTGGTTGAACCACTCTTTACACATCAACCCTAATTCATCTCCTGCATGGAATTTGCAAGGTGAATTATACTTGAAACAAGGTAACCAACCTGCTGCAATTAATTCATTCAAAAAAGCTATTTATGTTAAGCCTGAAAACTCTCGTCCATACATCAATTTGGCAGGGGTTTACGAAAGAAGAGCTGACCATGAATTTGCTATGGAAGAATTAAAAACAGCAATCATCTTGAACCCTAACTACAAAGAAGGTATTTATAGAGTTGCTAATATGTCATTAGAAACTAAAAAATACCAACAAGCACTTGAATACTATTCAAGATTATTGGGTGATGCAACTTATAACAACAATGCAATTATTGGTTTGGCAAACACATATTATGAAATGTCAAAAGATACTGCTGACAGTAAAGATTTCACAACAAACAAAGATGTGTATCTTGCTTATGACTATGTAAATGAAGCTATTCAAAGAACTCCAAATGATTTGAAACTTCACCTTGCAAAAATCAAATTGGGCAAAATTACCCACCAGATGGAATTGACACAAGACAACTTGAATTATATTGTACAATCAGCAAGCAATAGTTTGATGGATACAGTTATCAAAGGAGAAGCATATCTTTCACTTGGTAGAGAAAGAGATGCTGTTTACACTTTTGAAAACGCTATCAATTTTGCTAGTAGCATTGACGATGAATTGTACTTGTCAGAAATTCTTGTTCAACACAAACAATTCAGAACAGCAAGAAAAGCCCTTCAAAAAGTGTTGATGTCAGACCCTGACAACAGAATTGCCGAAAACGGTATTCACTATATTGACCTTTGCGAAATGAAATCTAACGAATTCTTTGAAATTGCACTTCGTCAATACAAAGAAGGTAACTTTGCATCAGCAATTGAATACTGCAACAGAGCAATCGACTTCTACCACAATGCTCCGTCTATTGCTAAGTTGAAAGCTCAATCTTATGAAGCTGAAGGAAACTACCAAGGTGCTGTGAAATATTACACCCAATACTTAGCATTAGCACCTAATGCATCTGATAAAAATGCTGTTCTTCAAAGAATCCAAGTATTCCAACAAAAAATCTAGTTTTCAATATGAAGAAAAAATTTGATATCAGAAAAACATTTGAAACATTTTTGAGAGAGCCTCTTAGTATTCTAACTGAGGGGCTGTTTCAAATTGTAAATATTCAAGCAAATATTTTCAATCAAGAATCATCATTCAATATTGACTTTGTGAACAACAAAACTCAATTAACCGTAGTAAATAACGACAAAATGTGTAACTTATTCCAAACGGTTTTATATAAACAAAAATTGAAAGCCGCAAAAGAGAAAGCGACAACGAAATGAAAAATTTAAACGCAAAATTTATAATCAGTGCTGAAAAATTAAGCCAATGTCCAGATTTTAATATGCCAGAATTTCCGCTACTCGGACGCTCCAATGTCGGCAAATCATCATTTATCAATGGTTTAGCCAATAATAAAAAACTTGCAAGAACATCCAATGTTCCAGGAAAAACCAGATTAATTAATTTTTTCAATTTTTCTGAAAAATTCATGATAGCAGACCTTCCAGGATATGGTTATGCTAAAGTTTCAATTGAAGCTAGGAATAAATGGCAAAAGTATTTGGAAGAATATTTACTAAAACGTGAACAAATAAAATACCTTGTACAACTTGTTGATGGCCGCCATGAAGTACAAAAAAACGACTATCAAATGCGCGAATGGGTTATGGCTTATGATTTACCAATAATCACTGTTGTAACCAAGATTGACTGTATTTCTAAAAACAAAGTACAAAGTGCATTAGCACATGTACGAAAAGAGTTTGGTGGAGAGATTTTTCCGTTTAGTGCAATCGATAACAGGTACAACGAACCAATTTTAGACTTCTTTATGCAAGAAGAATAAGGAATTATAAAATAATAACATGTTCTATTTGATATGCTGAAACAAGTTCATCATGACAATTGTTATATTTGTACAGTTAGAAATTTTAAATAATCAGACCCCTTACCTTCTTGCCCTCCTGCCTTCTGACTCCCATCCACTTAACATACGATATTTCATCAAAATATTTTCCAAAAATCATGTTAATGCTACAATTTAAGTATGGCTGGCACGTGGGATGAATTAGTACAAAAAATTAAAGACCGCTTGGATATTGTGGAAGTCGTTTCCGAACAAGTTGTTCTAAAAAAACAAGGAAACAGATACTGGGGACTCTGTCCTTTTCACAAAGATAAAAAACCTTCCTTTTGCGTTACTCCGCACTTGGGAATGTATAAATGTTTCAGTTGCGGTGCAGCAGGCGATGCTCTAAAATTCATAATGGAAACTCGAAATATTGAGTTTAAAGACTTGATTCTTGAACTTGCCGAAAAATATGGTTTTGAAGTTCCAACATCTCACCATAACAATAATGGTACTTCTATCAAAGAAGTAAAAGAACAAATGATGACAGCTACAATGGTTGCTGCTGAATTTTATCATGATTTGTTATTGCGTGAAAAAAGTCCTAATGCGGAAGTTGCACTAAAATATTTGACAAAACGTGGAATAGGCACAGATATTATAAAAAAATTCCATCTTGGAATTGCTCCTAAAAATTACACAACTTTATATGATGAACTTAGAAAAGATTTTTCTAATGAAATTTTAGAAAAAGCAGGACTTATCCTTAAAAGTGACAAAGGCGGTTATATTGACCGTTTCCGCAACCGTGTAATCATTCCTATTCAAAATGAAAATGGTGATTTTGTTGCATTTGGAGCAAGGGCACTTGAAGAAGGGCAAAATCCCAAATACTTAAATTCCTCTGATTCATTGATATATAATAAGAGCCGACTACTTTACGGCTTGTATACAGCAAAAGATGCAATAAAAGCTGACGACGCGGTTATTTTGATGGAAGGTTATTTTGACGTAATTTCATCCCAAGCTCACGGAATTGAAAACTGCGTGGCATCTTGCGGAACTTCTTTGACTACCGACCACGTAAAACTACTTTCTCGATATACAAAATCAAGAAGAATTTATCTGTCTTTTGACACAGATTCAGCAGGTCAAAAAGCAACTGCTCGCGGAGCACAAATTATTCGTGACGTATTCAAAGGTTTGGGAGATATTAAACAATTTGATGAAAGTTACGTATCTTCCGACAAAGATAAATATGCTTGCGAAATTCGTGTAATCGCACCACCGGAAGGCAAAGACCCAGATGAATTTGTACGTTCTGTTGGGGCAGACGCATATAAAATGTATATGGAAAGCGCACCACTATTCATCGATTTTCAATTGCAAAATATATTGAAAGAAAAAGAAAAATACACAACACCACAAGAAAAAGCGCAATATATAAAGCAAATCATACCAATTTTGGCAGAAATAGAAAATAGAATTATTCGTTCTGAATACATTGATATGGTTGCACAAGCACTTGGGATAGACCCACAAGCAATAAATACGGAAATCCGAGTATTTGAGAGAGCTAATATTCCACAAGCTGAAAGAATTATTAAGAATGTAACAAAAAAACGTTCTGTTATGCAAAAAGCGCAAAAAAATTTATTGAGTGTTTTTTTAGTAGCAGACAGTCCCTTAACATTTACTCAAATCAATGAAATGATAAACGGCGTCGAATTTGAAGACGAAATATTAATAAATGTAAAATCTACAATTGACAAATTAATATGTACCGTAAATAATGTGAAGGAATTAATTGAACATTTATATACTGAATTTGTTGATAAACCTGAACTTCAGGCAGTACTGCCCGAGTTGATTGCAACAGCAGAAGTTTATAAAGGTCTGAGTGAAGAAGATTTTGAAAGTGTGATAAAAGAAACGATTGGAAAAATCAATCATTGCAGACAAGTTAAAGAAACTGAACATATTAAAAGTTTATACAAAGGGATTAGCGATGACAGTCCCGAAGCCCTTAAATTTCAAATACAACTTAGAGATAAAATAAAGAAAAATAGACAAAAATCGGAGAAATTTTAGATGACAAAAAAAAGACAAGCAAGCTCCTCAGTAGTCAGCGTAATGGAAGATGAATCAATGGATTTACATGACATCAATGAGGATTCAGTTTTAGACTCTGAACATGATGCGATTAATTATATGAATGTTGACATTTCAACTGACAACATTGAAGATATTGTTACATCAAAGATGGGTGACAAAGTTAATGCAGAAGATATCTATATGATTCACAACTCTGATGAAACTGACCAAAGTGATATGGAATTGCCAAAAAGCGTTGCTATTGACGATCCTGTAAGATTATATCTACGTGAAATCGGTAGAATTAAATTGTTATCAGCAAGCGAAGAAATTGAACTTGCAAGAAAGATTTTAGAAGGCGGCACCCCTGGAGCAATTGCAAAAAGGAAATTAGTTCAAGCCAACTTACGTTTAGTTGTAAGTATCGCTAAAAAATACGTTGGTCGTGGAATGTTATTCCTAGACTTAATTCAAGAAGGTAACTTAGGTTTAATCCGTGCAGCTGAAAAATTTGACCATGAAAGAGGTTTTAAATTTTCAACTTACGCTACTTGGTGGATTAGACAAGCAATTACTCGTGCAATTGCCGACCAAGCAAGAACTATCAGAATTCCTGTTCACATGGTTGAAACTATCAATAAATTGAAAAAAGTTACAAGAAAACTTGCTCAAGACCTTTCAAGAAAACCAACCGAAGATGAATTAGCAGCTGAAATGAATGTTTCTATTCCAAAACTTCGTGAAATTATTAAAATTGCTCAAGAACCTTTGTCATTGGAAACTCCAATCGGTAAAGAAGAAGATTCTCGTTTGGGCGACTTTATTGAAGATAAAGAAGCAGATGCTCCTGTAAAAATGGTTGCATCAGAACTTTTGAAAGAAGATTTGGCAGAAGTTCTTTGTACATTATCTCCACGTGAACGTGATGTATTGAGATTACGTTTTGGTATGGACGATGGTCGCCAAAGAACATTGGAAGAAGTTGGACAATTGTTCGGTGTTACTCGTGAACGTATCAGACAAATTGAAGCAAAAGCTTTAAGAAAATTACGTCATCCTAACCGTAAAAAACGTTTAGAAGAATATGTTGAGTAATTTAACCTAACTAAATTTTAAACAAAAGCGCGCAAGGTATAAAGCCTGCGCGTTGCTTTTATATACTGAAAAATTTATATATAGAAAATAATGTATAACAAAAAAAACAATCGAATTCCCTTATAGAGAAAAAGAAAGTCTCATCAAATGATAAGACTTATAAATATACATTTACCCCACACACATATTAACATAGAAAAACAAGGTTGTCAAGGTGTTTCAATATATTAAAAATTTGCCATACCTGTTTCACAAAATACACGTATCAAAGATATCTTGATGAAATAATAAAAATATTGTAATATGTTGTTATGAAGAGGGTCGGCTTACTTATTATATTTTTAATTTTTGCAATTCTACCCTGCAATGCAAAATCTGCTCAAGATAAACAAATGCAGGATAATAGTTTGCCGAAAATTTTTGTTTACCATATTCCGGAAGACAACGAAAATTCTTCTGAAATAAAAACTCAAACATTTGCAAGTAAAATTCAAAATGATGATGAGAATTTGCAAGTTATTGCACCTGAAGAAAGTGACATTGTATCAGATGATGTAACAGCAGATACTTCAGGAGAAGAAGAATATTTGTCAGAAGATAACGAAAATGATGAAAATTATGAAATCACAGATATGTATTCTGATGTATTGCAAGGTTATGCAGAATATAACGAAGATGAAGATAACACAATAACTTTGGACAATTCAAATACTGATAGTAAAGTAAACAAAGTAAAAATAAAAAAGCCTGAAAAATTTACAAAAAATGACTACAGTAATTTAACAGTAACACCGCAAAAGGGTAATTATTTCAGCTATACTGCCCCCGAATACAGCGTTTCGCCTTGGACAAATTCAAAATACAAACAGTTTGGAAATTTCAAAGCAGGTGCTTTGTATGGTCAAGAAATTTTTTATGCAGAACTTGAACAATCTTCAGGTATCTTTTCAAGTTATGATTTTACAAAGAAATTTTCTGTCAGCACAGCTTATGTCAAAACAATCAATTCAACAAATCATGATTATAACGACAATTTCTATTTGTCACCATCACTAAAACTAAATCAATATTTTACATTGAGCGAATCATTATCAGCAGATATTTCTAAAGAACGTCAAAAAATGGCAGTTTCACTATCAATAAATCCGTTTGGAGATAAAGATAAAGACAGATTGATTTTTGATATTGCCGCAAGTCAAACCCGCTATAGTGATGGAAGAACCCCTAAAAATAAATTCAGCGTGAGTGCAAAATTCAAATTGTAAAATTATAAATAAAAATTTGTATGATAAGAAAATTTTGTTTATAATTGTGTCGAGAGGGATATAATATTGGCGATGGAAAAATCTGAGTCAGAAAACAAAAATCGGACGAACAAAACTAAAAAAAAGAATAACAGACATAGTCGAAAAACTGGATTTTATTATTCTTTTTTCACTATAGTATTGATTTTTTGTCTTATTCAAATTGGTTACGGCGCAATATTAAATGTTGGCAAAATTATCTCTTATCAAGGAAAAATGGTTACTCTTCAAAACCTTTTGAAAAAAGCTCAAATGCGTAATCAAGATTTGAAAACAGAAAGAAAAGTGGTCACCTCTGATAACAGCCTTGAAGGAATTGCCAGAAATAACCTCAAAATGGCTGGAGAAGACGAAGTTCTTGTTATAATAAATAAAAAAGTTGAAGAACCTAAACAAGAAAAGAAAAAATTTAAAATGAAAAATTTTTCTTTCAAAAAACATAAAAAAGAAGTAGAACCGGCACAGGAAAACATCTATATTCCACCGGAAGTTGTAGAAGAATAGGGCTTAATTATGGAAAATTTGCAAAGTATTGAATATATTAAACAAGCATTTGAACTGAGGGAATCAAAAAATTATAAACCGGCAATAGAAATGCTTTATAAAGCTTTGGAAATCGAAAATGACAATGTTGAGATTTTATCCCAAATTGGTGAACTTTATTTATTGTTAAACAACTATCAAAGAGCTATGCAATATTTGGAAAAAGCACTCCAAATCAACCCTTCCCACATAAACAGTTTAAAACTGACAAAAACAATCAAAGAACGTCAAGGTGATTATAATGCAGTTTTAGAACTTTCTCAAAAATTATTCAAACTTGAACATAGCAGTGAAAATTTGAAAGAATTAATCAAAGTTTTGGTTAATTTAAAATTATTTTGTGAAATAGATAACTATAAAAATTCTGAATATTTTACAGCAGATGTTAAATTAGAATGTGCAAAAGCTTTGTATTCACACGGAGAGAAAGAAAAAGCTCAAGAGTTGCTAGTTGATTGCAATTCAGAAAATGAAGAGGTTTTATTATTAAAAGGCAGAATAAAATTTGACGAAAATGATTTTGATGGAGCAAAAGAAATATTTTCAAAAATCGGAAAAAACTCAACAAATCCTGAAACTCTTAATTATTTAGGACTTTTTGATTTAGAAAATATGAATTTCATTGAGGCTATCAAGAATTTTTCAAAAGCTGCCAATTTAGATAAATCAAACTCTAAATATTATTACAATTTAGGTAACGCTTATTTTTATAACGGTTGGAGTGACGAGGCTCTAAAAGCTTATCAAAAAGCATTATATATAAATCCTGAAAACATTGATTATCGTTACGCATTAAGCTATTTGTATTTTGATAAAAAAGATTTTCTAAAAGCTAAAAAAGAAATTGATGCAATTTTAGACATAAATCCTGAATATTCTCAAGCAAGAGTATTAAGAGCCCTATTGATGGCGCAAAATAAAGACTTTTTAGGTGCACAAAAAATATTAGAAGAAAATATTCAAAAAGGTTATGATGATGATTTTACAAAAAGTTCGTTGAGTAAAATTTACACTGAACTAAACATTTTTAATAAAGCTGAAGAACTTGTTTCCCAAATGATTGCCCAAAAACCGAAAAACCTTAATTACCTTAGCGATTTGGCTGAAATTTATATAAAAGAAAAAAATTATGACAATGCTTTGGAACTTGCACAAAAGATTTTAGAAATTAATCCTAATTATATTTTGGGAGATATTTTGGGTGCAAAAACTGCATATCTAAAAGGTGATTACGATATCGCAAAAGCATACGCACAAGAAGCAATTTCGCTTGATATAAACTGTTCGGAAGGTTATTATTATTTGGCTTTAGTTCGTGAAAAAACAAATGATTTAGAAGAAGCTATCGAATGTATGAAACGTGCAATTTTATATGACTTGAATAATCCAAAATATTACACAAAAATGAGCGAATTTTATAAGACTAAAAAAGATTACAAAACTGCACTGGAATATATCGCCGAAGCTGAAAGCATTGATGATTCAAATGAATATAAATATATGTATTCAGAATTGGTAAAACTTAGCAGAAAAGTAAACAATTAATAAGTTCAGTCGAAAATCTTTTGATTTTATTTAAAAGATTAATATAATACCTATTATGTTGGCATAATTGGAGAAGAGATAATGGAAGTTAAAAATTTTATAAATAAAATATTGATAATATCAGCAATAACACTTGCACTTCCGACAAGTAGTATTGCTGCACAAGCCCCACAAGAAACAGTTCCTCATCAATACCCTGCAAAATATACAGCCGAATACGTAAGACAAATTACTCCAAAATACAAAGATGTCGGAAAAGATGAAGTTTTTTATGTTGCACTTGATATGCTAACTAATACCAAGGGTATGTTTTCGCGAAATGCAATTTTAGGAAGCAACTTATCCGGCAAACCTGTAAAAATTGAGTTTAGAGATTTGGGACAAATTAACGAAAAATATGCAAGTTTTGATGCATTAGGTTGGAAAAAAGGTAAAAATTTATATATTTATATCAGTAACAAACATAAAACAGCACCGGCAGGAGCTATTGCAGCTTTGTTATCTCATGAAGCTCTTCACCAAGATGAGTTTAATTCTTTAGCTGAAGAAACTTACGCTTGGACAATGGAGGCGGTTGTTTGGGATGATATTTTAAAAATTTATCCTGAAAGCGACCAAGATGGTTTTGCTTTGGTTAAGCGTGAAAACACATTAAAAAAACTTTTAGAAAAAGGAAATTATACAAACAGATATATCAAAAAAGCCGTAATGCAAAATTCGGGTTATAAAAATTTGCCATCATATTCCCCAGGATTTGACAATTTGTAAAATTATTTGAATAATCTATTTTATTATCAAAAAGTGTATTGATTATAAAAAATCCTTGATGTTAAATAAAACTATGAGAAAAAGGGTTAAAGCGGTAATTTTGTTTGTTGGTGCAGCGTTGACTTTGTTTGCAGCAAACGCATTTTATTTAAACAACCATAACCCTTTTTTGGAAGTTGAACAACAAAAAATAAATACTTCTCAGGTTTCTCCACAAAAGCTTTTTGATACAACTTGGCAAACTATTAAAAACGAATATTATGACCCAAGTTTTAATAAACAAGCTTGGGCTAGGTGGAAAAATCACTATCGTGGAAAAATTAAAACAGAAGAAGATGCAAAAGTTGCCATAGATACAATGTTGGCAAGTTTGGACGATCCATATTCCAGATTCTTAACAAAAGAAGATTTTGCTGAACAAAACAGCTCCATAACTTCAAAAATTTCAGGCATTGGAGTTAATATTATCAGTGATTCTGGTAAAATTAGGATTATCAGTGTAATTGACAATACTCCGGCACAATTTGCAGACCTTAAAGTCGGTGATATAATTTTGGCTATTGATGACAAAAAAGTCAGTGGACATTCACTTGCTGATGTTTCAAATATGGTTAGAGGACCTGTTAATACTTTTGTAAATATTGATGTTTTGAGAAAAAAAGAATTAATTAAGAAAAAAATTATTAGAAAAGAGTTTACTATAAAAACCGTTAAAAGCTCCATTGATAAAAATATCGGCTATATCCAAATCGCAAGTTTTATCAGCAATTCAACCCCTAATGAATTTCTTGAGGCTTTAGAAAACACCAATAATACAGATGGTTTGATTATAGATTTGCGTGGAAATACAGGCGGATTGTTGCCAAATGCCATATTCATTTCAAACTTATTTATTCAAAAAGGAAAAATTGTAAGTATTGTCGGTCGAAACGGTTACCATTACGATATTATGGCGCAGGATAACAATGTAAATATAGAAAAACCGGTAATTTTGCTTGTTGATGGAGCAAGTGCAAGTGCAAGCGAAATTTTTTCAGGAGCTATGAAAGATTACCATAGAGCCAAACTTGTAGGAACAAGGACTTATGGCAAAGGTATGGTGCAAAAAATAATTTCTTTGCCAAATGAAACAGGTATAAATTTGACTATTGCAAAATACTTAACTCCTAAAGGCAATGATATCAATAAACAAGGTATCGAACCTGATGTTAAAAAAGAGCTAAAACGCACTGATATCCAAGCAAAACGCGATACACAATTAGAAACCGCTAAAAATATGATGGAGAAAATGATAAGTTCAAGATAGATTACAAATCTTGACATTGTAGTTTTTCTTGCGTATATTATATACATACGGCGACATGGCCAAGTGGTAAGGCAGAAGCCTGCAAAGCTTTTATCCCCCAGTTCGAATCTGGGTGTCGCCTTTTTTACAACATTAAAAATTTTTCATATAGACCACCGACTTTTTTAAGTCGGTTTTTTATTTTTATAATGAATTGAGCATACAGGTTTGACCAGCAGGAATTGAGTACCTACAAGCATTGTTATGGAATAGCCTCTAATTAAGCATATAGGTCATTGTCATTCTGAACTTGATTCAGAATCTATCCATTTGATATAATAAAATCATGGAAAAACAACCTGCAGTCTATATAATGACTAATTATCTTAATTCTACTTTTTATATTGGAGTTACGAATAATCTTTTGAGAAGAGTTTGCGAACATAAAGCACAAACAAATGAAAGTTTTTCTTCAAAATATAATCTAAACAAGCTTGTGTATTTTGAATTGACTGACAATATAGAAGATGCATTAAATCGAGAAAAACAATTAAAAAATTGGAAAAGAAAATGGAAAATTGAACTAATTCAAAAAGAAAATTCTGGGTTTAATGATTTATCTAAAAATATTGGTTTTTCTGATGATTTTATGTGTCAAGTTTTAAAATCAAAATTGATAGATTCTGAATCAAGTTCAGAATGACAGTTACGTTGTTAAACTGACGAACTCAACCTACTTTATCAATAACTTCACTAGCCTGCCATCCAGTCTTTTGCCATCTGCCAAACATCTTTCCACACACCCTTTGACAAAGAGTCTTTAAAGAATATAATCATTTTATGGCTGAGATTTTAAAAGTATTAAAAGGAACAAAAGACATTTTGCCACAAGATATCAATATGTGGCATTTTGTGGAAGAAAAAGCAGAAAAAATTTTTTCTCAATATGGATTTAAAGAAATAAGGACACCAATTATTGAAGTTACAGAACTTTTTGCACGTGGTGTTGGCGATACAACAGACATTGTGAACAAAGAAATGTACACTTTTGAAAAAAGTGAACGCTCAATCACATTACGTCCTGAAAATACAGCAGGCGTTGTTCGTTCTTATATCGAAAATGGTATGTCAAGATTACCTGCACCGGTAAAACTTTGGTATCACGGTCCAATGTTCCGTTACGAAAGACCTCAAGCCGGTCGTCAAAGACAATTCCACCAAGTTGGGGTTGAAATGTTTGGTATAAAACAACCTACAGCTGATGCGGAAGTTATATTGATGGCAGTAAACTTTTTGAAAGAACTTGGGCTTAATGATTTGGATGTTGAAATCAATTCTTTGGGATGTCCAAAATGTAGAGATGAGTTCAAAAACAAGTTAAAAGCAGTTTTGAAACCTTATTTGAATGAACTTTGCGAAGATTGTCAAAACCGCTACGAAAAAAATCCACTAAGACTTTTAGATTGCAAAGTTGAATCTTGTAAGAAAATATTTGAAAAACCTGAAATTCAAGAAATTATCAATTCTGATTTCATCTGCGAAGAATGTGCAGAACACTATAACGAATTGAAATTATACCTTGATAAAATGGGTGTGAAATATACCGAAAACAAACTGTTAGTAAGAGGTTTGGACTATTACAACAGAACAGTTTTTGAAATCAAATCAAATAATTTAGGTTCACAAAACGCTGTAGCAGGCGGTGGTAGATATGACGGACTTGTAGGTCAATTAGGCGGTGAGCCTACTCCTGCAATAGGTTTTGCTATGGGTATGGAAAGATTGATTTCTCTAATCCCTAAGAGAGAAACAAAAAAACTTGATGGTTATGTTGTTTCAAATTTCCCTGTTGATGCATTTGTTTTGGCTGAAGAATTGAGAAGTCAAGGTTTGAATGTTGAGTTTGACTTGACCAATAAAAAATTTACAAAACAGTTGGAAAAAGCATCAAAATTAGCAAAATACGCATTTATTTTGGGTGAAGACGAAATTTTGAAACACCAAGTTTCAATAAAGAACCTTAAAGAAGGTAAACAAATCACCGTTGACCGCGCAAGTTGTTTAAAAATGATTGAACTATAATTCTATCGTGAATTTGTGTCAATATTTTGTAGGTAAAAATGATAAAAGTAAGTATAATAGTCCCTGTTTATAATGTTGAAAAATATTTAGAGAAATGTTTGGATAGTTTAATAAATCAAACTCTTAAAGATATTGAAATAATTTGTGTAAATGATGGTTCAACAGACAATTCTCAAAAAATATTGGAGAAATATTCTAAAAAAGACAATCGTATAACAATAATAAATCAAGATAATGCAGGTTTATCTGTTGCAAGAAATTCTGGTATAGATATTGCAAAAGGAGAATACATTGGTTTTGTTGATTCTGATGATTGGGTTGATTTAAATTTCTATGAAAAGCTTTATAATTCAGCAATAGAAAATGATGCAGATATAGCTGTTTCATCTATTATTCGTTGGAGAAAATATAATAAAAAATATAGGGTAAAATATGAAAATAAAGTTTATACAACCTTACAAGAAAAAATATCTGCTTGTTTTATTCCAAAAATTTGTTATGTTTGGAATAAATTATATAAATCACATATTGTTCAAAATGAACATTTTACTCCAAATGTTTATTTTGAGGATATTATCTGGTTACCAAACATAATAAAACAAGCTAATAAAATTGTCACAGTAGATGGAACAAATTACTACTACCGAGTAAATAATAATTCTATTGTCAAAAAAACATCAAAGAAAAAGCAACAAGATAATTACTATGCCAAAAAGAAAATGGTAGCATTTTTCAATGAAAACAATCTCAAATTATCTGAAAAAGAACGTACTTTGGTAAAATGTTCATATTCATTTTTTAACATTCCATTATTAAAAATTAAAGAAATTGATAATGTTTTAATGTATTTACTGTTTGATTTTATTCCTGTTGCAAAAGTAGAAAATTCTGATGACTATCGTATAACTTTAAAATTATTTAAAATTTTTAAAATAAAAATAACAAAGAATAAAAAATCTGATGATTTTTATAAAAATGCAAATAAAATTTATGAAACAACTGCTTCTAAGAAACCAAAAGTTCTTTCTTGTACTGAAACTCTTGATGAATTAGTTAATTCAAATAAATCAATTTCTCGCTATGGAGATGGAGAATTTAACATTATTTTTGGTGAAAGTATTCCTTTCCAAAAATATGATGTAAATTTACAAAAAAGACTTAAAGATATTTTAATCTCAAATGATAGCAATATTCTTTGCGGAATACCTGATGTTTTTGGTTCTTTAGATAATCATAATCCTGATCATTCAAAATTCTGGTATAAATATTTGTATTACAATAGAGATAAAATCTATAAAATAATAGATTTAAATAAATGTTATGCTGATACAGGTGTTTCTCGTTCTTATTTAGAATATTTACCAAGCATCGACCACGATGAATTTTTTGAAGAATTAAAAAACTTATGGAAAAACAAGAATATTGTAATTGTAGAAGGAAATGGTTCAAGATTAGGCGTTGGGAATGATTTATTTAATAGTGCAAAATCAATAAAAAGAATACTTTGTCCTTCAAAAAATGCTTTTTCAAAATATAGTGAAATTTTAAATAATTGTATTTCTTGTGATAAAGAATCTTTATTTATTATAGCTTTAGGACCTACTGCAACAGTATTGGCTTATGACTTATCCAAAAAAGGGTTTAGAGCTCTCGATTTTGGTCATGTTGATATTGAATATGAATGGTATTTGAAAAAAGCTACACACAAGATTCCTGTTAAAAATAAAATAGTTAATGAAATAAGAACTTGCAGGTCTGTTGGAAAAATTAAAGATAAAAAATATGATAGCGAAATTATTACAATAATAAATTAGTAAAAAGTAAAATATTTTTAGAACATGAATAATCTTTTAAAACAAATAGCTACTTGATTTTTCAAGGTAAATTTTGTATAATTTCATATTGTAACCGGTATTGAAAGGGTGAAAATAAATGGCAGAAAAAATTACTATTCGTTCAGACAGAGACACAGATTACAAATTCATGTACAAAGGTGAAGAAGTTGTTTTGGGTGCAGGTAAAATTATCGGTATCGCTGATGGCCTAGAGCATGTTGTTCTTCCTACTTGCGCAATGAAAATTATGAACAATTTGATTGTAATCAAAGATGACGTTAAAAAGTAATAAAAACAAGTTTTTTACATAATAAAAGCATATTTCTAAAGACCGAAGATTTCGGTCTTTTATTTTTATCTTTTATTCAATTTGTTTGTTCAAAACTAATGTTCTTGGGCTGTACCTGTTTCATATCCAGGAACAAGTAATGCTAACGGAATGATTCTTCCCAATTTGCTACCAAATTCAGACTCTTTATTCATCATAGATGTTGCCATACACAAATCATCTACGTGAGGAGCAAAGTCACTTGTTTTTATATTTCTTTCAACTTTTTTATGATAAAGTTTCTCGTTAATTAAATTTGAAACTTTATTACCTAAATAAATACCTGTACTCAAAAATGCAACTGTACCTAATGCATTTGGAATATTTCTCAAAACTTTATTTGCAATTTTGGCTATAGATTTTGGACTGTTAAATTGTGGCATCATATTAGATAATCTATTTGCATATTTTTCATAAATTTTAGAACCAGTAGCAACACAACCAACCGGAACAAGAACGTTACCTAAAATTTGGTTAAGCACTTCACGTTTTTTAGCTCTACGATTTGATTTGTCATCAACAAAATAACCACCGACAAAACCACCTGCAATAGAACCTGAAGCTGTTGCTATAATTTCTTTTGCTTCATATTGGATTGATTTATCTTTTGGAGAATACTTGAATATTGCCCAATTTTTTGGTGAAGTTTTAATAATTTTTGCAGGATTTAAAGAAAAACCTTTCATTTTTGCAAGCACTGCCAATACAGGAATCATGCCTGCAGCAGACGAAGCTAAGATTGCTGCTTTTTGTTTTTTTGTCAAAGTGCTTGAACTACCATCACCATGCCCAAAACTCTGATTATATGTTTTGGCTTTATTTTGGTATAGGTTTTGATAATTTGTATTTACACTACTTGCAATAACATTATTTATCATAATTTTTATTTCCCACAACTTCTATAATTTCAAAACAAGAACATGAATTTTATTGCTATTAATATTATACCACTTTAACTTTTCGTAACATAGTATTCTAAAAAGATATAAATCTTTGTAACAAAATATTAAAATATAGAAATCATGGAGCAAAAATAAACCTTTAGAAACATTAAATAAATATTGAAATTGAAAGTGTAATTATGTCTATAAGAATCCCCATAGCAAATACAAATAATGTAATATCAAGAAATATAGTAAAACAAATGGCAAGCGATGGTTTTTTGCCGGTTATTGCACTAGAAGCTTTTGTTGAAGGCGGTAGAACTTACCAAGCCTACAAAAGAGGTGGTTTTGATGAGGCCAGAGAAAGAATTACAGAAGAATTTTCAGGTGCTGTTTTTTGGCTCGGTGGTGTAACCGCACTAAACGCCCTGTTTGAAAAACTCGGTCAAAAAATTCTTAAATTACCTAATATCAATGTTGATATTGCAAAAGATGGTTCACACAACCCATTAGCAAATTATTTGCACAGTGAGAGAACTAAAGAAGGAGCTAAAATTTTAGAAAAAACTATGGCAAGATTCAAATTTGTCAAAGTTATTTCAAGTGTATTAATTGCTAACGCTTTCATAGGTTTTGTATTACCAAAAATTAACCAAGCAATCACTCGTTCTTATCACAAAAATAAACCTCTCCAAGATAATACACCTCAAATAAATACACTCAATCCACGTCCTACAATGGATACATTTGTTCCAAAATCAAGTAATGACAAAGATGACAAAAAAGATGTATCATTCGGTTTGAATTTACTTTCTATCGCTAACAAATTTGAAAGTGACAGAAACTATAAACTATTAGCGGTTGATGCAGGTACAGCATCAGGCAGAGCTTATTCTGCAAGAAATAATGACGAAAGAGTTGAAATTCTATTCAGAGATTTGAGTTCAATTTACTTCTATATGTTCAATATGAACAACATGAACACTTGGTTGAATAAACTTGAACAAAATGGTAATGGTACAAGACTTGACCCTGTATCAAGCGAATTTGCAACCAAATATATGCAAGGCTATATGGAAGACAAAAAACAACAATCTATCAAGGTTGAAGAATTTGAAAAAGACATGTTTGGCAAAAAAGATGCTCAAATTCCTAAATCTATTCAAGATAAATTTGCAGGTGACAAGATTAAAATCATTTCTCTTGACGAATTTAAAACTGAACTTAAAAATATCGTTCCTGAAAATAAATTTAAAGAATTTGAACAAGTTGCTGACAAAATGTCTAAATTACAACCTCAAATTAAAGACATGTCTATATTAACAGAAGGTCAGGTAAAAGACATTTTAACAGGTGGTCACATTAATAATCCTGAATTTTTACAAGAGTTCTTCAAAAACAGATTTGGCAATACATTTATGGAAAAATACAAATTTGTTGCACAAAACGACCTTGACGCTCACAAAAAAGAACTTGTTGACTATGTTAAATCAATTATTGAAAAAGCTAAGAAATCAAATAGTGGTGAAATAACAGAAGAATTATTGAGAAAAGTTTCTAATCACAACTTAAAGATGAACGCTATCAACTGGGGTGCAGGTTTTGTAACATCAGCATTATTCTTGTCAACTCTTATTCCAAAAATGCAATATATGATTACAAAATGGAGAACAGGTTCTGATGCATTCCCAGGAACTGCTCAATATAGAGACGAGGCTAAAAAATCAGCCTAATTTTACGCTCGAGCAAAATTCAATAAAAATCATACAAATGCTTTATTATTATTTTAATATACTTTGGTATAATTAAGCTATGTTTGATATATCATCACCAACAACATATATTCCTGTAGTTTTCTTGACAATAGTTGCAGTATTTGTGTCTATTCTTTATAAAGATGCCAAGAAAAATACCCATGAAGATACAAAAGATTTACCTTATTTCCACGAAATAGGTATGTCTATGGGGTATATTGACAGAAACATGCTGGAAAACGGAAGATTTGAATACCGCAAAAATGTTGACCCTGAACTTGGGTATGACAATACAATATACAATTCACTCCGCCATGCAGGTGTTTTATATTCAATGTACATGTATGAAAAATACGGACTTGTAAATAAATACAAAGAAGACAGAATTAAATCATCAAAATATTTTCTAAAAAGATATATCAAAAAAACACCTGAAAACAACTATTGTGTAATATCCATACCGGAAGAAGAACAAATCAGAATACCTATAGCTAAATCCGGTGCAGCTGGTGTTGCACTATGTGCTCTGTCTAATTTAGTATCAGAAGGACATATAAAACTTGAAATTTTACAAGGTCTTGGAGATTTCTTATTATCACTTCAAAATGAAGATGGCAATATTTATGCATACTACGACCTTAAAAAACATGAAATAAATAAAGAAGCAGAAGCTATTTTCTACCCAGGAGAAGCTGCTGCGGGACTTATTTATTTATATGAGGCTGACCCACAAGAAAAATGGCTTAATGGAGCAAAAAAAGCTCTTATGTATTTAGCAAAAACTAGAAAACCGATGGAACTTGATATACCTTTTGACCACTGGTCTGTTTTAGCTATTGAAAAGTTATTTAAAGCTAATCTTGTAACACCAGAAGAAAAAGCTACTTTCAAAGCTTACGCTGAACAAATGGCTGTTCCAACATTGAGTAAACAAATTACAAACCCAAATAATAGCTATTTTGGAGCTTTTCAAGACAATATTATGCCTTGTAGTTTAGGAACAATAATGGAAGGTTTGGCATCAATTTATTTCTGCACAGATAACGATACTTTGAAAAAAGTTTTATTCAAATCTTTAAATATCGGTTGCAGATTTTTAAGTCAAGTTCAAGTAAAAACAGGTGTACAAGCAGGTGGGCTACCAAACTCTGCAAACTGGGTTAGAGCAGGTGTCACACCTAATGCCAGTGTAATAAGAATTGATAATGTCCAGCACGTAGCAACAGGTTGGCTAAAATATCAAAATATACTAAAAATAACTAAACAATATTAACAATAAAAAAGATGCGTGAAAATACGCATCTTTTAAATATTATCGGTTTTGTAAAGCCGACTTACAACTACAATAATGTTTTAATTATAAATATTTATAACATTACCTTGTTTGTCGAATTCCATCATCATTTTATCATCTTTTGAGTATTCAAAATATTTTTCAAGATTTCCGTCTTTTGAATATACTGCATTCTTTTCAGATTTGTTTTTATTATCCATTACAACAACTTCTTTTGAGCCATCTTGGTTAAATATTGTTGTTTTATAAACATCATCATCAAGTTTTTCTTCTACTGAATAATATTTTTGACCTTCTGATGTTCTATTAAAAATTATTGTTTTATCATCTTTACCTGATTGGTTCATGATGCCTGACAAAGTTCCGTCAGGGTTGAATTTGTGCATTACTACACCATTATCAGTCATTGTGGTAATACTTTCTAATGCTCCGTTTGAATAATAAGATTTGTCACCTTGAACATCTTTTGGCTCATAACCTAAGTTTATCGGATTTGTCGGAACTAATTCAGGGTCAGTCATAGGATTTTTATTTATAGAGTTTGGTATAACTGTATTCTTTGTTTGAGAAATTTTTACAGGAACACCATTTTTGTATTGAGTAGATTGTACTGTTCCTTTGTTACTGTCTTTAACTGTAACATAATCAACATTACCTTTTTTATCAAATGCTGTTAATCTGCTGCTATTTGTTTTGTAACAAATTTCTGTAACATCTGATTTTCCGTCAGGATATACGCCATAAATCTTTTCGAAACCACCATCAGGTGAATATTCAAATTCTTTTACACCATCAAGTTTTCCATTACAATATATAGTTTCTTTTTTGATTTTTCCAGTATTTTGGTCAAATTCTTTAATAGAAGTTTCTTTAATTTGTGGCATTTTACCTTTTTCAATTAAATTGAAGTTCTCTTGAACAAATTTCAATTTGCCTGTTGAATTGTCATAATATTCGATTTTTCTGATAGCATCATTTGGTGCTGCTGCATCCATTTTATAAACAGTTTTAGTATTATCACCTTTAGATACAATTGAATCCAGTGTACCGGTTGATGTATAAATTCGTTCACCTTTAATAGCTTTTATAGCTTCAGGCTGTAAAACTGTAGGCAACGCAGGTTCAATATGCTTTGGAGCAGACATTCTTTGAGTTGGTTGATTATATGCAGCCAAAGCATCAAGACCGCTCATATTCGGATTTTGTACAGGCGGTTGTTGAATAGTTTGAGATTGCATTTGCGAAACATTATTAGGAATAGCTGTGTTATAAGACACAGGGAAAGTATTTACAGGATTAATCATTTTACCTACCTTCTTTTTTCACACTTAACTATAAACATTAAAACTAAAAAAACAATATTATTGCGTTTTTTTAACAATGTATGAATAATTGTTAAGTCTAAATTTTTTATAGTATAATCAGAGTTAAGGGAGAAGGATTAAAGAAGGAGCAACAATGTTTGGAGTAATATTAGCAGGCGGTTCGGGCAGTAGATTATGGCCATTGTCAAGAGAGCTATACCCAAAACAGTTATTAAACTTGTGTGCAGAAAAAAGTTTATTACAATCAACTTTTGAAATGCTTAACAAATTTATTCCTGCATCAGAAATTATAAGTGTAACAAACTCTAAACATCAAGCAAACGTAAAAATGCAACTTGGAGATTTGTGTGAATCTCCTGTAATATTGGCTGAACCTCTATCAAAAAATACCGCACCGGCTATTGCTATTTGCGTTAAGTATATTTTAGAAACTTCAGACAATGACGAAACTATTTTGGTTGTACCATCAGATTTGTTAATTAAAGAAAATGAAAAATTCAAACAAACTGTCATAAGTGCTCAAAAATACGTTGATGAAGGCAAAATAGTAACTTTTGGTATAAAACCGACTTATCCTGAAACAGGATTCGGATATATTCATTCAGTAGATAACAAAGTTACCAAATTCACTGAAAAACCTGATAATGAAACGGTATTGACATATTTGAAAGATGAAAATTATTATTGGAATAGTGGGATTTTTATGTTCAAAGTTTCTACAATAATGAAAGAATTAGAAACTCATTGCCCTGATATTATGAATATTCTTCAAAATATAAAATGTTCAGATAACAAAATTTCATTCACTGAATTTGACAAAATGCCAAATATATCAATAGATTATGCACTTATGGAAAAAAGTGATAATATTGCAATGGTTGAACTTCAATCTGATTGGAAAGACCTAGGCTCTTGGAAATCAATTTATGAAGTTAGTCCAAAAGATGAAAATAATAATGTATTTGTCGGTCATGTTTTAGACAAAGATTCAAAAAATTCTTTTGTTTACTCTTCATCTAAACTTGTTGCAACAATAGGACTAGAAGACACTATTGTAATTGAGACAGAAGATGCAATTTTGGCTTGTAAAAAAGATAAAACCCAAGAAGTTAAACAAATTTATGAAACATTAAAACAACAACATGACGGAACACAAAAAGTTCATAAAACTGTTTACAGACCTTGGGGATTTTACACTGTTATTGCTGAAGGTAAAGGTTTCCAAACAAAGATTATTCACGTAAATGTCGGACAAAAACTTTCTGTCCAATCACATAATCATAGAAGTGAACATTGGGTTGTATTATCAGGCATGGCAAAAGTAGTATTGGAAGGTAAAGACCATATTTTATCACCAGGACACAGTGTTGATATTCCGATAAAAGCCATCCATTCTTTGCAAAATCCTTTTGAAGAAGATTTGGAAATCATTGAAGTTCAAAAAGGTGATATATTATCAGAAGATGACATCATTCGTTATGAAGATATGTATGGCAGAGCATAAATTTTTCCAATAAAAATAGCCGCGTTCTAACGGCTTTTTCGGTAAAAGGTTTGTGTGTAGGAGAAAATAAAGAAAAAGAAAATGGTCTGTGTACATGTTATATATTCCCAAATTTTTTAAAAAAGTAACATGTATAATACGTAAGTTTTACATTACTTAATGTTTTTATAAAAATAAGAATTTTTAGACGTATAGTTTTGTAAATTTTTAACTTAACAATTAAAGTTTTAAACAAGAATTGTCGAATATATTTTTGTGATAGAAAGAGAATTTAGATCAGCATATTTATGCTAAAGTAACTTATAAGAGGAGCTTTATGGTTGAGAATTTAGAATATACAGAGTTTGATATCCCTGACACCCTGCTTGATGAAATTCAACAAAATATCGAACATATAATCCGAGATTTTGATGTTCCGGAAGAAAACAAAATGGAAGTTATCAAACAAATTAACTACATTTATACCAGAACAAAATATTTGTCTATCACAGATGAATTGACTGGTTTATCAAATAGAAGATGTTTTGATAACACTTTAGAAAAAGAGTTTCTAAGAGCTTTGCGCTACAATAACAAACTTACACTTGTAATGTTTGATATAGACCATTTTAAAACCGTTAATGACACTTATGGACACCCATGCGGAGATTATATATTAAAAGAAGTTGCAAATGCCGCATTACAAACTTTTAGAAAAACAGATACTGTATTCAGATTTGGTGGAGAAGAATTTGTAGTAATTTTAACAGAAACAGATATAAAACAATCAGAAATTCCATTGGAGAGATTTCGCAAAACTATTGAAACACTTGATTTGACTTATCAAAATCAACAAATAAATATTACAGTAAGCATTGGAGCTTGCCAGCTCGACCAATCTATCGGAAATAAAGAAGAATTTTTGCAAAAAGCAGATAATGCACTTTATGATGCCAAAAATTCAGGTAGAAACAAAGTAGTATTTTTGTAAGCTATATTATACAAAAGATTTTTAATAAGGCATATCCCAATTATTTTCTTGAATAACTGTTAAACAAGCTGTAATAAAGGTTTCAGCCTTGCATCCTGCAATAGCTGCTGCCTCATTATAATCCCCACCACTTACTTGTGAATGATTCAATATTTTACCTTTTTTTGATATATAGAACCAAAAAACATCTCGACCAATCATATTTGGTTTATCTATACCATTAATATCAATTCTAAAAATCCCAATATCTCTATCATCACTATCTGATGGCAAACCTGTACTTGCAACATTTGATAAACCATAAGAAATAATCGCACCGTTTTTCAATATAATAGATCTGTTGTCACCTTCCAAATACCTTGTAGAAGCTGTATTACCACTTATTTTTTTATAAGATTCTGTCCAACAATCTGCCGCTTTTTCACAAGATTTTACAATAGGAAAATTCTTTTCAGATAAAAGTTTGGCAGGAGAATTAAAATCAGTTAAAGTCAAATCCTTTGTATTTTTTGCAATCATTTGATTATGAGCAATTTGTTGGATACCAGCAATTGTATTTTTTAATTGAAGAGTTAATTGTTTTTTCTGCAAACCTTCCATAAGAGAAGGAATAGCCATCCCTGCTAACGCACCCAATATAGCTAATGCTATTAACAATTCTGTCAATGTAAATGCAGAAAATAACTTTTTCAATTTCATCCAAAAATATCCTCTATAATGTATCTGATAAAAATATTATAATCTATTTTTAAGCTAAATACAACATGAATATTAAGAACAATAAGGTGGATGCAAAAGCCTTTTATAGCGATGCTTTAAGTAACATCGAT
>ERZ779835.74-NODE-74-length-25890-cov-9.828759_pt1 | contig 25890 bp, 42 predicted proteins | sample MGYA00511382_ERZ779835 | MGnify/ENA primary metagenome ERZ779835 (study PRJEB29588, sample SAMEA2150814) | human gut metagenome | biome: human gut; feature: human-associated habitat; material: faeces | place: Denmark | collected 2008/2010 ... | reverse complement strand
TATCAGGCAGACAGGAGGAAAGCTTAATATCGGAACAGACTGTATGAAGGGTACTTTATGAATATTATGATCTTCATGCATGAGGCCTGTCAGTACTATTGGTAAATTCTAGAATGATGTTTTCTTTATATAAAACTTTCAATATCACAAATTGCATTATTGTATATAATATCTGAAACCATATATTATATTTTATAAAATGTTTCAATAATAAATATTCTATAACCATTAATAAAATATATAATATTCTTTTCTCTTTTAAATCTTTTGCAAATATCATAAATAATGCAAAATAAATTGCTTCTGGTATTTGCCCTAAAAATATTTCCAACAAATCCATATTAAATACCTATTACATCATTTTAACTGTAAAAACTATTGCTCCTACAACTACTGTTATTATTGCTCCAGCAACTGTTTTCCACAGCCAACTTTGATTATCCTCAATTTTTTTCACTCTGCTTTCAAGACTTAAAATATCTTTCCCAAGAATATCATTTTTCAATTGTTCTTGAATTGGTCTTTCTTGTAATAAAATTTTAATCTCTCGAATTCCAGATTGAATTTCAGGAATAGAAGTATTAATTTTTTCTTCTATTTTAGACATTCTATTGTCTAATTGGTCTACTCTTTCATTAATATCCATTTTAAATTCCCCTCTAATATTTTTATAATTTAATTATACTTTAACTTTTAATTTTTGTCTAATATTATTCAACAACTTCAACAATTAAGTGATTAATTCTTTCATTTGCATTAACAGTAGAACCACTTGATGCTGATATATAAACATATATAATATCTCCTTTGGCTACATTTACTATTTTTTCGGTTATATTATTCGTTACATTTCCGCTACCTGCCCTAATTGCTCTTGCTATATATTCAGAATTTTTATAAATATAAAGATTATAAGTTCCACTTCCATTTACATTTACTAAAATTGTAGCCGAAACTTTTATCTTTTTTACATCTTTTTCTATTAAAATTCCTCCATTAGATATAGATAACTGTGAACCAATTAATTCCATCTTTGACAAATCTATTTTTTGTACTTGGTCTGCTGATCTTAATGTAGTAGTAGCATTAGGTTTTGCCATTAACATGCTATTGTAATTTACTCTATGACCAGCGATTTGTGCTAATCCTCCTACACTTTCATCATATAAAGCACCAAAGGATACTCCATTTTTATGATGTGCAACTAATGGAACACCAGCTCCTAAAGTTAAATTAAATGAATATGTAGATAATTCATCTGCTATAATAATAGAAAAATCATAACTTTTACTATTATCAAATCCTTCTGCTCTTAAATCTCCTTGTATCTTTAAAGTATTAGAGAAAGTACCTTTTGAAATTGAGGTTGGAGTTATATTAGTTGTACCAATCATTATGTCTGTACTATTTTTTTCTCTGTATTGATAGTAACAAGAAATTATAGAGTTATCTTTAGCTCCAAAATTTCCTATGAATATTTCTCCATTAAAAGATAAAGTAACTTCTGTTCCAATTCCACCTAATCCTCTTTTTACACTAGCATTTTTAATATTTATTAAAGTATATTCTATAAAATTACTATCATCTATTACTTTTTTTACCGACTTACTATTGCCTCTACTATCTATTGCATATACATTTATTTCTTTGTTATCCATATCATTTATTGCCATTAATACATTTCCTGTATCTTTATAACTTGCTTCTGATTGTTGCGTTCCAATTAAAGTACGATATTTGACTATTGTTGCTTTTTTTACTGCTACTGCTTTATTAGTTTTTGATATAGTAGTTTGTGCTATTGAATATCCTTTTATAAATTTATTTTTATCTCCAGTTAATTTCAATGTTGTTGGATTTATATCTTCATAATCAAAATCAGAAAATTTAGGAGTTGCAGTACCAACATAGATAGTTCCATATTGATATTTTGTTCCCATGTAACTATTTCCATTATATGTATTAACAGCTATTCTATAACTTGCAGAATTTCTTGTATTTAAAAATGAATAAAAACTATTTTGTTCAGCTTCTGTAAAAGTTACTGTTTTAGTTCCAGAGCCTTCCCAAATTGTTCTAGTCATAATAGTAGTATATCCACTTCCATTTGCATTTTTTACTTCATAATTCCAAATTGTTTTAAATCCTCCGTGGATTTTGTAAATAATAATCTCTTCTATTGTTATCAATATACCAATCTATATTAGTATCAATATAAGCTTCTCTAGGTAATTGGTCTAACCATACACTTCCAGAGGCACTACCATAACTAGGTCCGCCAACCACTACCATAAGGAAGTTGTGAACTAGAAGAAATACCAATTGATTTACTACCATCATTATTATGACCAATATCATATTTTGTTCCTGATACAAGCTGCACATCTGTTCCGTGGACTTAAACTAACATTTAAAGTATTAGTAAATAAAGTACCATCAATATATAATTCTTGATATAAATTATTTTGATATGAAGTATGTGCATTACATACTATATGTACCCAAGCATCAACATGAGATATGTTTCTACTGCTATCTTGACCATGCTCTGACCAATCTATATAATAAGAATAGCTATCTGATTTTTGGGAAACACTACCATAAATTCTACCACTTGCCATTTTCTTCTCCTTTTAATAATATTTTCTAAAAGAGGGAAACACCCTCTTTTATTTTAAAGAACATTAAAACATACCTGTTCTCCAATTTTTTGAATAAGTAATCCTGCTATTTGTGCTGTCTCATTAACAATCAAATTTTCTGTTGTTGTTCCTTTATCAGTAAATTCAGCAATTGTATTATTATTTAAAACATTATTAATTCTTACTCCATCACTATCTGCTAATAATTTTGTATTAGTTTTACTTGAAACAACTTCTATACCTTGACCTATTCTTACAGTATCAGTTACTGTTTCATTTTGGTTTTGTGTCCATGTTTGTTTATATTGACCTGCAATTAATAATAAATCTGATATATAGCAAGCATCATTAGTATCACTAATTATTTCAAATGTAATTGTATTATCTGTAACTTCGAAACTTCTTTCAAATTCTGTAATATCTAATTCAGTTAATTCTATTTCATATCCATTAATTCTAATTTTACATGATGCTAATTCTATTAACTTTTTATAAATAAAGCTTATATTGTAATAACCATTTTTTACAAATACTGTTTGTGATAAAATAGAATTTTGCAACATTATTGCATTGCCTGAAACACTATTATTTTTTACTTCTGTACTTGTGTATGATTTTAACTCTCCAGTCCAAAAGTCACTTCCAAAATATCCAACAGAATTTCTAAATAAATTATTTCCTCCTGTTGAAGTAATATTTGTTGTTAATCCATTTAACTTTTGTTGAACTTCACTAATTTGTGTTTTTATTCCAATAACATCTCCATTAGTAGAAGAAATTTCACTTTCAATATTACTTATTTGAGATGTTAAACTATCTGATGTTTGTTTTATTTGAGATTGAGTTTCAGTTTTTGTATAATAATTTTCATCTAAATCATTTACAATATCATTTTGAGAAGGCGACCAATCAGAAATAATATTTGTTTGTTTTACATAAATATTTTTCATATAAACCATATTTCCATCTGTTATTCCAGCAGTATCTCCGCCATATAAAAGGTTTTATTGCATAGTATGGATAATCTAATGTTGGATTTCCAGTTTCTATTTTTAATTGTATTTTTACCCATTTATTTGTTTTATAACTAGATGAGCTTAATAATGTCTTTTTTACTGATGCTCCATTTTTACTATCAATTGCATTGTCGCCTGACATAACTACTCCTGTTGATTTCATTGAGTTTACATAAGTATGTAGTGGACTAGAAATATTAATTGGATATGTTATATCAGTTTCTCCCTTTGCTAATTCTCTATATAAATACATTTCTAATTGAATTATATATGTAGAATTTGGCTCTAATCTTATAAATCCTGCATTATATAAAGGCAATTCATCATAAGAATATACTATACTACCTGTTGATTTTATACAATTAAATCCATCAAAGTTTTCTACATTTAGTATAATTCCATCTCCATTTGCTTCCCAACTATCAGTATTATTAAAATATCCAGAATTTATTATTAAATTATTTGCTCCACTTTGTAAGTTTTCAAACTTTTCACTTGTTTGTTCAGCTGTTTCTTTTGCTTCGTTTGCTATTTGAACAACTGATTTAACAGTAGAAGTAACTCCATCAAGGGTAGCTTCTATTTCTACCATTTTCTCATTAGTATCTGATATATTTTTTATTACTGCATCAATTCTTTGATTTGCTTTATCAACCAATAATTCAGTATGTTTTAATGCTTCTATCATTGGTGGAGTAAATTGGTATTTAGTTTCCGTCTTTGTCGCAGCAGGAGCTTCCATACTATCAGAAATTGTACCAGCATATTCTATTGTATGATTTAATAAATATGTTTCAAATGTTTCGTTATTTAAATTTGTTGCCTTTATTTTATCTTTGCAATTTAGATACATATATCCTATCATATCCATTGACATTGGAATATAAGTTAATCCAAATAAAATTCTTCCAGCTTTGATTAATTCTGCTCTCTTTGCTTGAGTATAAGCAAATGGATTGTCAGAAATAACAAGTTCTGTTTCTCCATATTGAGCAATACTTTCTTCATCTCTAATTGTTATATTTTCTCCTTCTACTTGACTGTTTCTTAAAATAATTACATTTATTGGACCATATATATCTTGTTTTTTAAAATTGTAATAATTATCAGCAGTTAATGTTTCTGCAACTTCATCTTTTTTCTCAAAATCCATAACTATATCATTATCTTCATCTATTCTAGCCCAATTAAAAGCCATTTGTGCTATTGCTTTTAAAACATCTCTTCTAGTAGTTCCTTCTTCAAATTGATTGTTTTCTACAATAAAATCTTGATTTAAAAATGAAGTTACTTTTGTAGATAGCCCTGATTGAGCCACAAGGTCATCAAATAGCTCTTTTAATTTGCAAGGGTATGTCATTCTATCAACCCAAGGTAAATTTAGCTTTATCATATAATCTAGTGCTTCAAAAGAAGTATTATCATTTACTTGGTCATCTTCTGGCTTTTGTACTATAAAAGTTCCATACTTTATATATTCAGTAGTTCCATTTTCTAAATCTACACCTAGATATAATTCAAATTCTCTATCTTGTATGCTAAAAGAGCTATCCACATTGTTAAAATTACCTGTTACTCTTTTTGCAACTGTACCTCCAATAAAACCTTCATCAGGAACATATCGTAATTCTTCAAATGTGCAATCTTTTAAATAATTATTTTCATCTATAATCATTTCTGGTTTTGTATCTGTTGCTAAAACTTTTAAATATCCTCTTGTTACTTTTCCACTTAATATTCTAATTTTAGCTTCATTAGAAAAATTATACATAATTTCCTCCTTAATGTTCTATTAAACTAAATTGTTGGAAGTCTATCATTCTTCTTCCTTCATAAGTAATAGGTTTATATGTCAAATCTGTGTGATACATTGTTGCAGTTTCATATCTATCATAATCTTCATTATAATATTCAACTTCTAAATACATATTATCTAATGCTGAATAATATGTTCTAAATTGTTCTGGTGTCATTACTGGAAATTGTATAATTAGTTTTGTAGGTCTATGTGGCAATTCTTTTATTATTAATTTACCACTTGCAACCCTTCCAGCATCTGTAACTTGAACTAAATGAGGTTGTACTTCAAATCCATCTCTTTTAGGAAGAGGAGAATTAAAGTAACAACTCCCAATCCTAAAATACCAGTCTTTAAAATTACTCATAATTCTCCTCCTATACTTTTATTATATTTGTACCATACATATTGTTTTCACTAGAAACATATTGTCCATATCCAGAGTAAACTTTTTTGTTTCCAATGTAAACATTTACTGGTTGTCTTTCATTTCCTCTATTTTCTTGCATAGCTTGGCTTACACCTTGATATGCAGCTTTAGCAATACCTGCTTCAATTTGGTCATTGTTTGCAACTGCTGCTTTATTTCCTATATTTCCTACAAGTTCTGGTCCTGCTTCTCTTGCAATAAACATTTGACCTGTTTCTGGGAAACCACCATCAGCAAACCAGTTAAATGAAGGTAATATCAATCCTAAAGTTGAGAAAAGACCACTATTTTTTGATTTTAAATTACGCATAGTTGTTGAAAATACATTGTTTAAACTTCTTTTAAAAGAACTATCATTTACTTTTAAACTATTTGAAAAACTATCTCCAGCACTAGAACCAATAGTAGATGCAGTATTTGTAATTGCCCATTTTCCTCTGTTCATAGCATTGTCAAATTGGCTTACCGCTTGTTCTCCTGCTGCTGTTGTATTAACATTACTTTTCATACTATTATTTACACTTGTTGTTAATGTTTGAGCAGATTTTGCAGCTTCTGGTGTCTTTCCTTGAATAGATGTTATAATTCCATCTCCAGCAGCATTTCCAACATCTTTTCCTGCATCTTTAGAAGCATAAGTTTTGCTATATATATTTGAAATCATATTATTCATAGCTGTATCTGTAAATTTTGTTGTAGCATTTATTATTGTATCACTTTCTGTCCATGATAACATAGGACTATCTAATGCTTTTTTTATAGTATCTTTTTCTTCTTGAGTAAATTCTAATGAATTTCCTTCCGCATCTTTTATTTCTCCACCAAATTCAATTATTTTATTTAAAACTTTTGCTTTATCTGCTGCATTTACTTGTGTTGGGTCAGTTAAAATTTTACTAATTATTTTCTTTTCTGCATCAGTAAATTCTAATGAATTTCCATACTCGTTTTTTATAGTAACTCCATCATTTTTTAAAGATTGAATTATACTACTTCTTGTTGTACTATCTAATTGAGTAGCATTTGACCAATTATTATTTAAAATTGCTTTTTCAGTTTCTGTTAAACTTGCTCCCTCTACTAAAGCATCTGACATATCATATCCAGCTTCTTTTAATGCAACAATTGCTCTAGGTAAATTATCATCTTTGCTATTTAATATTTCTTGGAAATAACCATTAATTGTTTCTCCACCTTTTCCAGATACATCAACATCTCCAATTATTTCAAGATTTTTATTTATACTGTCTACAACATCTTTCATATCATCGGCAGTATCTGCTCCACTTGCTGCTAATTCGGCTCTAATAGTTAACCAAGTTCCTTTATAATCTCCTTGTATTTCTTCTAAATGTTTTTGATTTTCAGCCATCATCTTTGTTTTATCTTCTTCAAGAGCTTTTACTAAAGCAGTATCTCCTTCGGCTTGTGCAATTAAATTATCATAATAATTTTCTATTTGAGTATTAGAATTCTTTATATTTTCTACTTGTTCTTCATATATTCCTGATAATTCTTCTATATATTTTTTTGCTTTTTCTGGACTTTCTAAATTTATTTTTAAAGTAGTTGCATTCATATTATCTGAAAAACTTTTAAATTTAGTTTCAGCTTCTGATACACCATTATTTAATCTAGCCATTTCTTGTAATAATTCAGCAACTTCTTTTCTATATTCTTCTTGTGTCTTATTACCATTTCTATATGCAGTATTTAATTGTGTCATTTTGAATTCCAAATCAGCTACTTTGTTTCCTTGTGCTTGTTGTACTTTTATTGCATTATCAATCATTTTTTGTGCATTTTCATCATCAATTTGTCCAAGGTTCTTTAATTGGTTTATATTAGTAATTACTCCTGATACCATTTTTGCTAAATTTTCTTGTGCTATATCTCCAAGTTGTTGGAAATTACTATTCATACTATCAAAATCACTATCAGTTGCACTATAAAATAATGATGACATTTTTGCAGAAAGATTTTCAATACTTACAGCTGTTTCATCAAATTTTTCGTTATTGCTATCTATATCTTCTCCAGCACTTATTATGGTATTTGTATATTTTGAAGTTTCATCATTTAATTTAGTATAATAATCAATAACTGCTTCCATTGATTGACCTTGACCATCAAACATTCTTGCTAATGCTCTATCATCTGCCATTTCTTTTTGTGCTTTATTATATGCAATTACTCCAGCAGTTACTGCTGTTATAGCTGTAATTACTAATCCAACAGGACCTAACATTGCATACATTGCAACTCCAGCCGCAGTTATAATTGGCACTACATTTAGTAATACAGTTCCTAAATCTGATGTTCCTTTTGTAAAGTCCTTTATTGCACTATATATAGTTACAAATACTCCAACCATAGCAACTAAACTTACTTTGAATTTTTGCATTGGAGTTAATGCTTGCATATATCCTTTAAAAGAACCCCATAAAGATGAAATTGCTGCTGCAAATCCTCCTGTAACTGTTGTAGCACTTGAAAAAGCACTTATTGCTAATTTCACAGCTCCAATAATTGATGTTAATAAAGTTCCAACTGTTTTCATTGTTTTAAATTTTGATAAGAATTTTGCAATCCAATCCCAAGCAAATGCAGTTAAAAACATTGCTCCTATTCCTTTTAATAAAGGTTCAAACTTCTTTAAAATAGGAGATACTTTATCCCATAATCCTTTTATTTTATCAATAAATTTAGAAATTTGTTTTTTTATTTTTTCTAGTTTTTGTTGAGCTAATCCAGTTAAAGCATCATAGTCTGGTAAAGGAATTCCTAAACTTCCGCCAACTCCTCCTGCTCCAGCTCCTTTTCCTGCTCCAGCTCCGCTATCTTTATCAAATGTAATTACATTTAATTCATCAAACTTATTTAACATTCTATCTAGTTCTTTATTTGTCTTTTTAGCAGAACCTCCAATATCCCCAATACCACTAGAAACTCCACCAAGACCATCACTTAAATTTGAATAGTCTACTTTAGGTAATGCAAATCCAAAGAATTTAGCAATCATATTAGCTAATGTAGTTAATGCTTGTGTTATTAACATAATATATGGTATTGCTGCTGACAGAATTGGAATAAATATATTACCAACTGCTCTTGCTAAAAGAGTAAATTGTTGTTGTAATACTCTTAAGGCATTAGCTGGTGTTATAAGTGTTCTAGCCATATCTCCTTGCATTTTTGTAGTTTTAGTCATTATTTGATAATATAATAATTCAGTTTTTTGAGCTCTTGTCATAGAAGCAACTTTTTTGTCTATACCTAATGTATAAGCAGTTTCTTGTAATGTAGCTTGGTCTAATGCAATACCAACTGCTCTCATTGGTTCAATTTCTCCTGAAATACCAGATTTTATTTTTTGCATCGCTTGGTCAATTGGTATATTCAAGAAAGAACTCATGTCATAACTTAATTGCGTTAAATTTTTAGACATAGTATAAGCAGCTTCATTTGTTAGCCCAAATCCTTCAACTAAAGAATTAAACATTCCCATATATCTCATAACATTAGATGGGTCTACCCCTAATGCTGCTGAAAATTTATCAGTAAATTCTTGAGCTTTTTGAGCTGCTTCTCCCATAGATACAGTAAATAAGTTCATATTTTCTATGTAAGCATTGCTTTCATTTACAAAACTTCCTAATACACTACCTAACCTTTTCATTGTAGCAATTAGTAACCCACCTTTAATTGCTAGTCCTGATATTCCACTAAACAATCCAGAAGAAAAAACTCCAGATGATTGTTTTGCATTTTTAGTTGTACTACTTAAAGCAGAATTAATTTTACTAGCATTAGATGGTAATGCAGAAAAAGCAGTAGAAACCTTTGTCATTTCTGTTGCTAAAGGAGATAAAGCATTTGTTAATTCTTTTATTTTTGATGTAAAATTAGATATTTCAGTACTACTTAAATTTTTACTAATTTCAGGTATTTTTTGTAATTGAGTAAGCATAGAACTTAAATTAGTAGCTTTAGAAATACCTGTTAACCCACTTAATGAAGTTTGTATTTTTTCTATACCTGTTGTATCAATAGAAAATCCTGATGTTATTTCTTTTACTTTTGCTAAATTTGTACTAAAAGAACTTAATCCTTTTAATCCAGAATTTAAAACAGATGTTAATTTTGTTATACTATTTGCTAAATTTTCTAAATTTGAACTAGCACTTTGGGAATTAGCACCAATCTCAATACTAACTTCATCAATAGTAGTTTCCATATTTCCCACCTACCCTTCTTTTTGAAATTGTTTTTTAGTGGCTCTAGCCCAGTTCGAGAAAAATATTTGTGCTTTTAATCTTTCATTCTCGACCTCTTGTGCGGTAGGCTCTTTATTTCTTTCTTTTTCTTCTAATTTCTTTTCATATTCTTCCATTCCCCAAGGAACTTTAGGATATGGCAGAGGCTTCGTTCCTGATTTAGAAAAGGCATGTAATACAGGAGATACATCACACAATGCCTCATATATATACATGCCTTGTTTCCAAATATTCCATTGGTCCATTTCGATTTCTCTATCAAGTTTAACTTTATAGGCTTTAAGATACATTTTAGTCATTGTAACATCTTCTCGCCAAAATTGTTCGTATGTCATTCCTATGCTCATAAAATAAGGACACAATTCTTGAAACTTTTGATATAGGAAGATATGCTCTGCATTGTTGGATTTTACCCAACTATCTTCCAATCTATGTTTCCCTTATCGCCAACATTCTCATCATCAGTTAAACTTTCATAAGTTTCCATAATCATTTCAGCAATTACTTCAATTAATTGTTGTTTATTTTTAAATCTATCATAACATTCATCTATGAAAGCTTTTTTTACATATCTATGATTTTTATAGAATAATCCTTGAAAAGCTAATGGTAACATACTCATAGGCTTTGATGTCATTTCGTTGACATTGAAACCTTGTTTTTCTAATATTTCGATACTCTCTCTATTATATTCCAATACATATTTTTCGCCATTTTCTTCAAATTCAATTTTCTTATTCATATTTTTACCTCTTTTCTTTTATTTTATTTTATCCAGCTGTTGGTTTAGCTGCATCTTCTGGAGCTCCAGTAGGTGTTATATAGTTTGTAATTTCTAATACAGAACTTACGGCTGCTTCTGGAATTCCCATACTTGATGGATTTCCTGTAAAATATAAACCATTTGTTAGCCCTGGTATATCAATTAAGAACCAAGTTGCTTTATTTGCGGCTTTACCTGCTTCATATTTTTCCATTAATTCTCCCCACATTTCAACTAATTCTTGTGTTAAGTTGAATGTAAACTCTAAAGCTCCTCCTAAATCTTTTAAACCATCAATATATGTTTTATATTCTGTTTGATTTAAATCAGTTGTTTCTAGTGTTTCTGGTGCAGGGTTCATTGATGGAATACTTTTAACTCCTACTAAATCTGTGTAGGCTGATTTTGCAGTAGGTCTAGTTCCTTTTGTTTCTTCTACTGCATAATATAGATGAATACCAGCTGTACTTAAATTAATAGCCATTTTAAATTCCTCCTTCTTAACTTCTTGCATATATTGTATTAGTATCTAAACCAATACTACAAGAATATCTTAAAATATATCTTATGACATCTTTGTCATCTACCATTGGTACTATTGATGGCGTTCCAACTCTACTTAATTTATAGTTTGGTCCAGTTAAAAGATTGTTTACAATCTTTCCCATCAACATTGCACTTTCAGTAGCTTCTAATTCAGTAGTATTTCTACTACAACATTCTATTTGATAAGATAAATCTGAAACATGTTCTCCATTATTATCAGTAAATTTAGAATTTTCTGTATTTTGAATTTCTAAAATTGTAATTAATGGATAATTTATTTCAGGAACTGTATCATAAGCACCTTTTACCGTTGTGTCTTGAAAGTCAGTTAAGGTCAAAGTAGTTTGTTTTATCACATCTTCATATTCTATTGGTTTTTTAAATTCTTCTTTTATGTCTTTTTTTAATTGTGGAATTAAAGTTTCGATAAGACATCACTCACTTTCTGCTTAATTATTTGACTTTTTCTATTTCTTAAAGACATTGCAGCATTAAATACCTGTTTACCAGCAGGAATACCAGTTGTATATACAGTTTCTCCATCTTTATCTTTATAAGTCCAATATTTTGTTCCTATTGGAATTCCTGTATTTTCATTAACTTTAACACTAGCTCTTCTTATTTTTCTACCAGTATTATATCCTGCCAATGGGTATTGACTTTTATATGGGTGTGGGCTCATTTCTCCTTGTGTACCTGTTCCGAATTCATCATACAAAACTTGACTTCCTCTCATTCCAACTTTTATCTTATTATCGTGATTTTCCTTGAAAGTAGATACATCATCATTACCATCTTTAAATTGAGTAGCAGACAAATTATTATCAATTTCACTTCTAGCATAATCTGCTAATTCGTTTTTGATATCATTAGTCGCTTGGTTCAAATTATCTTTTAAATTATTTATTTTTTGTAATAAATCATTTAAACCTTGGTTAGATAATGGAACTTTTATACTTTTCATTTTTGACCACTTAACTTTCTTAACTTAATTTCAGATTGATTTAATGTATTTGCTGGATTACCATCAACAATATAATCAGCACCTTTACATAGCTCATCATATTCTTTTGGTGGTAAAACATATATATAGCACTTATCTCCATTTTTAAATAAAGATGCTTCTTTTGGTGTGCATTTTATTTTTAAATACATAGAATAATCTTCGCCTAAAGTTAATCTTTCTCCAACACTATTAGTTGGTTGATAATTAAGATTACATGGAATTGGCTTATCAAATTTAGTTGTATTAGGAATTTTTTTACACAAGTAAAAAGGTCTTTTGTTTCTTTTCATACAAATCATAGTTCTCTAATCCTCCCTAATGGTACAATTTCTTTTAAAATATCATTAGGAAATTCAGAAGCTCCAGCATAAGTCCTAGAAACTCCATTTTCAGAATGTGCGAGTTGACCCTCTGCTCCCATTTTTGCAAAAGAACATATAGCAAGTCTAACAACAATTCCTCTATATTTATCTTCAAATAATTTTTGGTCAGTTGATATGAAATGCCTTCTGTCATTAACAGCTTCAATAGCATTTTCTATTTCATCATATAAATCATTATCATTTAAATTAGAAATATCAAATCCTCTATTTTTTAGCTGCCTTTTTAATTTTTCTAATAAAGAAGAAGCTTCTTCTGTATTTTTATATTCTTCAAAAGTCATCATATCCACCACCTCTTTTAATCAATATCACTAATTTTGTCCATATTCATTTCTAAACTTTTGCTAGAGCCTTTTCCAGAAGAAAATTTATTTTTATCTAAATAAAAATCTGAAACTGAAACTTCTGTAACTTCATTGCTTTTTGGCTTTTCAATTCTAGTTTCTCTTCCGCCGACTGGCTTAACAGAATATTCATTTCCTTTTTTTTCAACAGAAACTTCTTTGTAATAGTTGGCAACTTTTACATAAGGTTTTCCATTAATTACATAAATCATTTATTTTTCCTCCTTATTTTTAGATTGCCTATTATTTTTCTTTTTATCTTCATCTTTAATGTTATTAGATAACATACCAAGTATGTTTTCTAAACTATTATCTTTTTTTTCATCATCATCTTTACTTTTATTATTAGATACCTCTTTATTTTCATCAGGATTTAATTCAGGCTCTTTTTTATCATCATCTGACAAATTACTTATGTTGTCTAAAAAATCATCTAATTCTTTATCCTGATTTGTTTTATCAGCATCTATAATTGTGTTTTTTTCAATATCTGATGTTTGAATATTATCGTTGGTAGAAGAAGCTTCTTTTTTAGCTTCTTCTTTTTCATCAACGATAGTATATCCCATTATTTTAAACATTGTTTCATAAGTATTTTTAGAAACTTGTAAAGTATGATTTCCTTTTTTTATAGTAATCATTTACTTCATTCCTTTCTAGGCTACATTTCCTATAATTATTTGGTCAGCAGCTTCAAATGATGGTAAAACTACTTGTGATACTTTTGTATCAACTGAAACAGGGTCTGTTGTTTTTGTAGTTGTGATAGCAACACCTGTGTCAACAATTACAACTTGTGCATCAGTAGCACCGCTTCTTAAGTCTGCTTCTTCTGGTGTAGTACCAAACCAAGTATTTCCTAAATCGCCTTCTGGTATCATAATAAATAAATCTTCTGGTAAATATTTTTGAGCTTTACCGCTTTCATCTAAATAGCTTTTATCATATACAGCTATATCAATGTTAGCATTTTCTCTGAAATAATTTCTAACATTCTCTTCTGTTAAAGTAACTTTTCCGTTACTCATAACATAGATTGCTTCTTTTATTCCTGTATTTTTCATTAACATTCTTAATACTTTTCTTGAAGTAACTGCTCTTCTTGGTCTTGCAAATCCTTTGTTTTCAATAACATCTTGCATAGCAGTTATGTCATCTAAAGGACTAGAAGTTGGGTCACTCCATAATTTTGTTGGTTCGTATTTTTGGTTGCTTTCCAAACCATAATTATAAGAATATTCTTGACCATTATTTGCTAAAACAACTGTACCAGTAGAAAGTAATTGCATTCTCATTCTTTCTCTTGTTACTGCTGCTGCATCTAATAATGTAATAGTATCATCAAAAATATTTCTTAAAATTGTATCAACATAATCAGCATTTCCTGCTTCAATAGCAATTAATAATTCTTGTCTTAATTCTTCATCGATAAGCATATCATTTTTAAAGAATGGCATTTTTGTTTGTACTGCTTCAAATCCAATTCTATCTTTTTTAGTTGATTTAGCATCAAAAGCAGAAAGACTTAAAGATGTTGACAAACCTTTTGCTCCTTTAATCCATTTTAAATCTAATCCCATTTTCTTTCTAGCTGGGAATAATTCATCTCCCAAAAATGGTTGCATATTTTTATCAGCTATTGTTGTATTGTAGTATGCAGCAAGAGCTTTAGCTGTGAAATAATCAAATATAGTATTTCCTTCCATTTTTATTTTCCTCCTTTATTATTTAGTTCTTTTTTCACCACTACCAGTTAAAAATGTAACTTTTCCTGATAGTGCAGTTTTTACTTCTGCTGTTATTAGTTTAAAAGTTTCAGTATCTAATTTGTCTAAATCAACAAATCCAAATAAAACGATTGTACCGTTTTCATTTCCTGCTGTTACATCAACATCATGTAACAAAATTCCAGCTGGTTTTGCCGCTTCTGCTCCTGAAATTGTAAAAGCAGTATTTCTAGCTTCTATATCTCCATATATTGGAGTTCCAGCTTTAATAACTTTTTTACCATTAACCTCTGATACGCCTGTATTGGCTACTATTACTCCAAAAGAAACCATTTGGCTATCTGCTAACATAATTTGTTTTGGATTTTTTGGATATTTTGTTTTAACTACCATGTTTGCCATGTTAAATTACCTCCTTATTTAAAATAACTATTTTCTTTTTTAATACTTGTATTAGCTTTTGCTAATCTTTCTGCTCTTTCCTCTGCTTCTGTTTTGCCATTATCTCCATTGCCATCTCCAGATTTAAAGTTTCCCATATCTCCAAGTTTATTTTTTGTAGTATCAGCTTTACCTTTTTCATAAGCTTTTTCAACAAGGGTATTAATATAATTAGCAATTTTAGAAGTTTTTACTTCATCTTCTGATGAAATTGAATTTATAAATTCCCCAAATTCTTTGTCATCATCTGCTATTCCAGTATTTAATCTAGCTTTTGCAGTAATACTCATAGCTTTATATTCACTATTATTAATTTTCCCCTCAAGAAGTTGTTTTTTTAATTCTTCTAATTGGTCCTTTAAAGCTTGGTCAGCAGCTGCTTTCTTTTCATCATCTGTCATTTTGTTTTGTAATTCAAGATTTTTGGCATCTAAAGCATCTTGAAGTTTTTTCTTCTCTGCTTCTGCCATTTCTTTGTTTACATATTTTCCATCTCCTAAAACTTGGTTTTTAAAAAATGCTTGGATTTCTTCTTGTGTCATATCTTCTTTATAAGCATCTCCCATAATCTGTTTTAACATTTCTTCCATAATGGTACTCCTTTCTTTTCAACCGTGATTATAGCCCTTCTCTGGGCAAGGTCTATCTACAAATATAGCCATTGTAGAACTGGCAATTTATATTTTCAGCTTTCGCTGTTAATATCTATTTTTCTTCTTTTTTATTATGTTTTTCACTGATTTTATTCATATTGTTATTATATGTTGTGCTTTTATATCCTGTATTTTCTTTTGCTTTATTTTGATTTTGATTTTGATTTTGATTTTGATTATTATTTGATTGTAATACTTCTTGCGTTTTTTTCTGTAATTCTAAATTTTGTTCTGCTACATCTTGCCAGTATTTTTTACCTCTATCTATTACTTCAACTACATCTGTTGTCATATCACATATTTCTAAAGCATCTGCTGGGTCTAATGTTTTTGTTCCATGTAATGTACTAAATGATTGTGCTTTAGTTTGTAAATTATCATTTTTATTTCTAGTAAATTTTACATCTAAATCAATTGTTTTAAAATCTATTTTTGCCATTCCTAATAATTGTAATATTTTTATAGCAACCGCAATTTGCTTTTTCTTTGCTATTTTAAAATAATTTTCTTTTATTCTTGCAACAATTTCTATGTCTGCCCAACCATCTCTTAATTTTACGGCATCTCCAGTATCTCCACCGCCTCCGCCTCTTGTCTTTCTGTCTGGAATTCCTATAATGGTTTTATAAGCTTCTTCTAAATATTCTCTTAAATTATTTATTCCCATACTGTCTATTTGTTGATATAAGAATTTTGCATCAACATTTTGTCCGTGGTGCTCCTAATAATTCAAGTATTCTATTCTTCTTTGCTTGTGATGTCACATTATCATCTAATTCAGAATTTATAATTACTAATAAACTTTTTATAACATTTTCTACATCATTTACACTATCAGAAGCAATTTGGTTTAAAGCATTCAATACACTTATCGCCACTTCAAAATCTCCCATTAAGAAATTATTATTCTGAACCATTTGAATTGGGTTTAGTCCAATTAAGTTAACATCTTCTCTAACTTCGTTTCTAGTTCCGCTTAATGTTCCATTACCTTGCGATTTTATATAGAATATTTGTGTATCTGTAAAAGCAGTAAAATATGTATATTTCTTATCTGTCCAAAAAGTACATGATAATCTTACTGGATTTCCTATTTTAGATGATTGAATTACAAAAGTTGATAAAACATCTAAATTATTTATTGTTATTGGAACATCTGGCATATAATCGCTAGATAGTTCTTTTGATGGCAATGTGCAAAGATAGCTCAATCCACATATTGCTGCAAAAGTTGCAGTTTCATTATCAACTGTGCTAGAGTTTTCATATTCAAAAATGTCTGCTAATTGTTTTATGTCTTTTCTATATTTTGCTTTTCTTGGAATTATTTGAATTGGTTTTCCAAATGTATATCCAACTATATCTCTTACACTAGAATGTGCATAATTCAATACAACTCTATTATTTATTTCGCTGGTAGAAGGTGCTGCTCTTTTTAATACATCTTGTTGCCCTTTATAATAATTAATTAAATATTTCATATCATCAACATTTAATCTATGAATATTTAAAGCATCAAATAATATTTGAATTATTGTATCTTTATTTATTTCTCTATCATTGAAAATTCTTCTTCGACCTTTACCAATATTACCTGACATTTCGCCAATCACAAAATCACTTCCTATCAACAAAAAAAGCTATAACTTTAATAAGTTATAGCTCTCTGGCTTAATTTTTATTTACGGCTCACAGGCACTTCTTTTAAAAATATTTCTTTTCTACATCTTTTGCAGTAAAGATATACATTTTCAAGTTTGCCTTTTTCTTCTAGTTTGCATAATGTTTTACCGCAAATTGGACAATTGACATTTGTTTTCATTTTAATACCTCACATTTAGTATATTAAAACTCAAAAAAAAAGTCAATAAAAAGAAACATAATTTTTAAAATTATGTTTCAAACGGATTTATTATGGTTAAATTTTTTCAAAATTATATATATCATATCTTTATTATAATTGTCAATTATATTCCTAAATCTTCTCTGCTTTTTGAACTTCTTGCTCTTCCAACTCTTACACAACCTAATATATTTGTAAATAAATTTGCTAAACTATCAGGAGCATCATCATGTTGCTTTCCTTGCATATTAGCAGATTGATTAAATTTAGTTAATTCATCTAAAAAGTCATTATACATTTTATGATTTCTTATTATCTTTCTTTCTTTTATTAATAACCTATAATCACTTTCTGGAACTCCTTTTATAGCACCTTGACAAGCTAGAATTCTATCTAATTTAGATTTTGTTGTAGGAACTTTAGACCATGTTATATTGCATCTATAATTATATTTCTTTAATTCTTCTTGTACTTTTTCTGCATACATATCTCCACCATTGTTAGCTTCAAAGTGACAAGCTGTTATTTGATATTGGATTATAGCATTTACTACTAATGGTATAGTTTCTTCTTTTTTTGCTTGACTAAATATTACATCAGTTAAATATACATCATGGTTATCATATTCAGAACATATTGGCATTGATAAACTATCTCCACCACCCCAAGCGACATCGACTGCTGCTATTCTTCTTTCCAATCCATATTCTGGTTCTTCTAAAAATTTTGTTAATTCTTCTTCACTAAATACTATTCCTAATCTTTCAATTGGATTTTGTTGAATTAAACATTCAAAACTAACTGTGTCCATTAAATCTTTATCTTCTAGTAAAGCTTCTGTTGTTAATGCAAATCCATATTTATAATTAAAATTAGTTTGATTATTTTCATTTAATCCGTGGTACTCTTACTACTTCTATTCTTTTTGGTGCTCTAGTTTTATAATATTTTATTATTCTTGATAATGGGTCATTAATACTAAAAATAGTACCAATTATAAGCATTTTACAGTTACCTTGCATACGCTTTTTTAAAGTTCCAGTAAATTCTTCCCACTTCTTATCAAGTACATCTTTGTTTCTAGCCTCTTCAATATTTTTTATTAAGTCATCTATATAAAGAACATTATGAGCTCTAGTTCTACCTGTTATACCTCCATCAAATCCACAACAATATAATGTATATTCTGAATGTGGCCTTTTCTTTTCATCATCTCTATAATCTAATGTCATATTTTCAGCACTTTTTAAAACATTCTTTAAGTTAGGGAAAATCTTTTGAAAATTACCATTTTCATCTTCAATTAATGTTATTTCTCCTTGATAGAATTTATCCTTTGCAATTGTTGCAGAATAACTTACCATCATATTTGGCAAGTCAGGAGCTTTACCAATACAGAAAGACATAAATCTTTTTCCAAGTTCAGTTTTTCCAGTACCTTGAGGCATTGATATTGTCATTACTGCTTTTGGCTTGTAATAAAATTTATCTAACTTTCTTGATATTGGACCTAGGACTGATGTCCTTGGTGCAAAAAATTGTTTTTCAGGTGGAATTCCAAACTCAATTGCTATAACATAGTAACTAAATAAATAACCTGCTAAATAATAATAATTGTTTTTCATAATAGTAACAATTTCTTGTTTTTGATTAGGATTATCAACAAATTTTAATACTTTAGGTACTAGTTGCGTTATTTGTATTGCAACTTTGATACTATTAGAATATTCTAATTCATCTTTCTCTGAATTATATATTATTCTATCTTTATCTTTTTCATTTTCTTTATAAAAAAATCTTAAAGCATCTAATTGCTTTACTTTTTGATAATAATCTTTTTCATAAGACAAATGATGCTTTATTTTTTTTATTTCTATTTCATAAGACATAATTATATCTCCTTTATTACATTTCTTCTTTTAATAATTCTAAAGCTTTTGAAATATAATCATTCATGCTTACAAAATTTTTAGTTCCTTTGCTTTTATTGCTCAATTCTTTTAGCCATTGATGCTGTTCTCTTGGCAATCTAACACTAAAACAAATTGTTAATCCTGTTTTTTCTTTATTTATTTTTCTTCCCATGTTTCCTCCCCTTTGGGCTGTAATTCATCATTTATCAGAAGGAATGGCAATTGATATAGTATTTGCATTTTCTTGTATTGCTCTATCTAATATATTGTCAATTTTATCTAAAATTTCAAGAGCTCTTTTTTCATTATCATAATGAACTATTGGATATTTTTCTTGTCCATTTAAAGATGAAGTTGTTAAATATCCACCTCTTTCAACTTCGACTTTATCTTTCATTTTAACTAATGCTTTTTCCGTTCTAAAAAAAATATCCATAAATACCACCTCTAAATTATTATTTCACTAATCTTAAAACATTCTCTATAATTTTCGTTATATTTTGTTTCAAATTCAACTAATACAAAATTAGTATATATTGCAACTATTTTTCCTTCTTTGTATCTTTTTTCTTTTTCTTTTCTTCGTTCTCCTAATTTATAAGGTATATTAACTTTTACTATTGTGCCTATTTCCATAGAAAAGCCTCCTTATATTTATTCTTGAGTGTCTGTGCTTCCAAATCCTCCAATTCTTTCTCCACTTGCATTATCATTCATTACTGTATTGTATTGCATAAATATTCCTTGACCTAATTTTTCTCCTGCTTCTATTACTACTGTTTCATTGCTTAAATTATAAAAAGCAAACATCATCTCTCCTTCATTATCAGGATTGTCTACATAATCAGCATCTATTATTCCTACACTATTTGGAATTACTAATTTTTTCTTTTTAGGATTTGAACTTCTATTTACTAACATCAAGAATTCATTATCGTTCATATAAGCTTTTATTCCTGTTGGCACTAAAGTTGGATTATCTCCTATTTTGTATGGTGGAATTTCAATCTTTTCTGGATTGTAAAAATCATATCCAGCACTTTTAGCTGTACTTCTTTCAGGTAGTCTTTTGTTTTCAATATTTGAAACTCTTTCTACAAATTCAAATTTTCTTATTTTTTGTACCCCATAAGGTCCACTTTGGTTTTCTTCCATTTTTATCTCTCCTTTTTTCAATACCATTATATATTATTTTTTATTTTTTGCCAAGTGTGTAAATTAATTTTGTTATTCCTCTTTCATAAGTATTTTTCTCATCATTAATTCTGATGATTTCATTTTTTAAATCTTCATTTTCTTTGCATGATTTTTCATATTTTTCAAGATTATTTTTATTTCTTTGTTCAAAATTTGTTAAAATAGCTTCTAATTCTTGAATTCTTTTATTCATTTCATCTGTTTTTCCATTTGTATGTTTTAATTGTTCTACTAAACATATATAATCTTTTTCTGCCTTTTCTTTTTGCTTTTTCATATCTTCATATTGATTTTTATATTTTTCATTTTCTTCATTAACTTTTTTTATTTCTTTTGAAATCGTACATACATCATTAATTGACTTTTGGATTAATCCTTTTAATTCTTTTACTTTTTTTATTAATTCGGATTTTGTTAATCCTTCAAGATTTTCTTCTAATTCTTTCATATTTTTCCTCCTAATCTATTCTTGGAATATGGGTTTCAAAACTTCTTTTCATTTCTTCTTCTATTCTTTTTGCTATTTCTGTTGGATTTTCATTAGTAGGGATTAAAGATTGTTGATAACTACATTTAAATAATTCTGGGTTTAACCTACATTCTACTGCATATCTTAAAGCATCTGCTGCATCATCTCTATAATCTCTTTTATTGTTACCACCAATATACATTTTTTCTAGGTTTTTAAAATTATCTAATGTTTGAATTACTGTTGTTGCTAATAATTGTGGTGGAACATGAGGACATAGTTTATAAAATAAATCTGCTATTTGTCTTTCTATGTCTTTTCTGGCTATTGTTTGTTTTAATAAATCATGAATTTCATCTTCTTTTTTATTTTCCATAAAATATATCTACACCTCTCTTTGATAAATAATCTATATCATTTTGTGAATATATATCTTTTGACTTTAATTTTATATCCCCTTTATATAGGCAATTTATGCAAATTCCAGTAATATAAAAATTGTTTTTATTTATTTCTATTTCTTCTTGTTTTATTCCAAATTCTTTAAATTCTTTTCTTGAGTTAATATCTAATTTCATTTTCATTATATATCCTAAAAACATTCCTTCTCCGACATTAATAGGGAAAACAGTAATTTTACAATTATGGTTATTATAAAATTCTATTAATCCATCTAGTCTTTTTAAATCTTCAAATGCTTTGTCTGTTTTGTTTATATTATCAAAAAAAATAATCTAGCTTTTTTATTGTTTTTTTAGTCCTTTCAACATCTTGCTTTTTAGTTGCTTCTTCTTCTAAAATACAATCAAAATCTTTTAATAATGTGAAGCCTAAACAAGCTATTGCACACATTGCATCATTTGAATATTTATTTTCATTGTATCTATTTTTTAAAGATAAATAAATTTCTTTTACTATATCTGAATTTAAATTTGCTCTAAATCCATCTTTGTTTTCTAAAACTAATAAATTATCCATGTTTCCTCCTATGAAAAAAATACTCCATATTTTTTATTTATACTTAATTCTGCAATTGCAGCAGGGTTTATATCAACTTTTATTTCAATTCCTAGAACACCTTTTAAGTCACTAGAAACCATATCTGCTTTATCTATAAGTATTTTCCCTGCTTCTTTTATACTTTCATTTACAGTTTTTTCTTCAAAAATATAATTAAAATTAATTTCTCTAATTGAATGCTCTAATAGTGGTGTTTCTGTATTTTTTACCGCTTCATCTAATATATATTCTGGAGTTTTATCCATATATCCTTCTAACAGCATAGCTTTTCCAATTAAATATGGGATTATTTTTTCCCTTAAATCATCTTGTTTTATGTAGTCTAATTTTTCTCCAAATAACATTTTTTCTTGCATTATTTTTCTCCTTCCTTTATTTTTTCTAGTATTTCTATTTGTGCTTTTAGTTTATCTGTTTCTCTTGCTATTCGCATTGTTGTTTCCATATCTTGTGGAAACATTGATGTTTGATATTGTGCAAGTGTATTGTATAAATTATCAAGAGTATTATCTATTTTGCTTTTTTGAGTTTTGTATGCTGTAATTACTTTTTCTATATCATTACAATGTTCTATACAAAATTTATCAAAATCACTAATTTCGCTGTTATCTCTTAATAGTTTATCATCTTCTATGTATTTTTCTAATCTTTTTATTGTTTCTTCCAATTATTCTCCCCCTTTCTTAAGGTTTATACTTATTATCCATAATAAAGACATAAAAAGATATATTCCTATTTTCTTAATTCCTTTTATTTCTTTTTCTTCTCCTGTTCTATAATTTGTTATTCTCACTATATGTTTTCCAGTAAGCAAACCTATAAATAATCCAATCGCTATTGTAAAATATATTCCTGCTATTAATGATATAACTTTTAATATTATCTCCATTTTATACCTCCATGTATATTTTACCACCATTTTCTTTAATTATCTTTATAAATTCTTCTATTTCTGTTCCTGCTAAAATATTAAATTTATCAGTGTGAACCCATGCTATTGTTCCTTTATTAATATCCTCTACTGAAAATCTACCCATATCACAAGGTTTTTTCTCACTCCAATCATTAGTTTCAAAATATAAAGTTTTTAGTTCTATTTGGTGGTGTTTGTATTGTTTTTCATAAATAGGTGGCTTATGCTCTATTAATTCGCTCCAACTGTTATATGGTTCTCTTGCATTACATTCATAAGGCTTATCGTTCCAATCATCTCCCCATTGTTTTTCAAAACTATCTGTAAACCATGCTTTTTGACCATCGACATAACATAATCTATATTCTTTCTTCATATAACTTTTCTCCTTTCATTAAAATTTCTTCTAACTCATTTTTTACAATACTTGCTTCTATAAGTGTATGAGTATGCCCTTTACTCTCTTTAATTATCTTTTCCATATCTTCTATTCTATTTCTTAAATTTCCTTGCATACCTCTTATTATATCTATTAACACTTGCATATCTTCTTGCCAGTAAAAACTATCCCCATCAATCATTGCTTTCTCTAAATCTTTTAAATATTCTTGCATTATTTATTCCTCCTCATTTATTTCAAATCTTGCCATAGTTGCTTTACATTCTGCTATCATTCCTTCATAACTCCAGTATGCTTCCGATTTGTATTCTACTTTTTCCATATTTATTTCTGCTAATTCTATCTCTTTTTCTAAATATTTCTTTAATTCTTTTCTCTCTACATATTCTTTGTTTACTTGCTCGATTGCATAATCTATGTCCTCTTTTGTTATACTGTTGACCATTTTCTCTATTCTGTCATGTTCCTTTTTTATTGCCGTTAATTCCTCTATTTTTGGTATCGCCCATTTAAGCATTTCTTTTTGACTATTGCATACATCATTGTATTTATTTATTATTTTGTCTTTTTCCTCCCTTGTATATGTTTCTAAAATTTCTAATAAAAACATTATTCCAACAAATAAGGGCCATATATTCTTTAATAAAATACTGAATATTATGTCGATTACCCCACATATAAACATAAATATTATATGAAACTTCGCTTTCTTACTCATTTCTTTGAATTTCATCTTTACTATTCCTTTCCTTCTTCATATTCTTTTCTCGCATTATCATAATCAATCATACTTATTACTTCACACATCGTTTCATAAGCTTTTTTGTTTATCTCTTTCTTGCTTTTTCCTAATTTCATACCTACTGGCATTACTTGTGAGTTTCTTATAACCATAAATAATGCTATTTTGTATTTTTCTTTTATTTCATTTAATGTTTCTTCTCTTTCTTTACTCATCTTCATCACTCCAATGCAAATTATTTTCTTCACAATAATCTTCAAATATTTCATCTAATGCACTCTCTACTCTTTCCATATAATCGTTCTTTAAATAGTCAAAATATTCTTGAATATCATCTCTTGTTTTGGCTTTTTTCTGATTAAGTTGTTCTACTATTTCACCTACATGTTGTAAATATAAATCATTATCACTCATCTTCTTCTCCTTCCTCTTCTCTTATATTTTTGTTGTCATATAAACAATTAACACACTTTACTATGCCTCCCTTTAAATAGTATTCTATTATTGTCCTTGTTTTTAAATCTATTATTCTTCCGCATTTTTTACATCTTATTTTCATTCGCTTTTCCTCCTACATTCTGGACATTTGTCTAACCATTGTTCTCCTACTTTTTCACTCTTCCAGTTATTTGCTTTCTTAAAATCTACTGCTTCTTGAAATTCTAAAAAATCTCCTTCAAAATTGCTACAAAAATCACATTGCAATTCGTATCTATCTCCATATCTCTCTATCTTCTCTTTCTCCAACCTCCATAACAACCTCTTACATTCTCTCCTAGTGTTCTTGGTCCAATTAAACACACTCTTGGCACTTTTCCTTTTATTAAATCATTTGGTTTCATGCAAAAATAACATTTTTCACATTCTGTTTCAGGCTCAAATTCTTTCTCTAACTCCTCAAAGTTCCTACTCTCTACCAATTCTAATGCCCTTTTTACTTCCGAGATTTTTCTCTCTCCTTCATCTAGCCTTCTTCTTTCTCTTTCTTTCATTTTACCACCTTTTCCTTTCTTGCTTTTTACTATATCATATTTTGATACCGTTTTCAACCCCTTTTATTGTGAAATTTACTAGTGAGCATGACAAGTGACCCTGGTGGCTTGCTGGGATATAGGGGGCGGAGTGGGTACAAAATAAAACCTTTGTGGGTATATTTTTCCAATTAAAACAAATATTTTTTAAAAATAAAAAAAATTATATTTTAATTTGCAATAGCTCCAAAAATAAAAAATAACAAAAATAAAAATATGAGGTTAAGTGATAAAATATATATATCAAATAATTTTGTTATGTTTTAAGTGTATTTGATGTATTATGCAGCACATACAAATAAAAAAATAATAATTATATAATATATTATGATAATA
>ERZ779835.66-NODE-66-length-28713-cov-8.170807_pt1 | contig 28713 bp, 40 predicted proteins | sample MGYA00511382_ERZ779835 | MGnify/ENA primary metagenome ERZ779835 (study PRJEB29588, sample SAMEA2150814) | human gut metagenome | biome: human gut; feature: human-associated habitat; material: faeces | place: Denmark | collected 2008/2010 ... | reverse complement strand
TTAAAAATATTATACATTCCATCCATTACTTTCGACAAGAAGGGAAAGAAAAATAATCATTCAAAATACAAAAGGATGTATCACGATAATTCTGGCATCACCTTGACGCATCCTTTCGTGTTGTATTTTTTTATTCTTCTTAATGACAGCTATGGCTTCCGCATCCATGCTCACCACACGTATGTCCTTCCCCATGGTTGTGCTCATGGTGAGAACACTTCACATCCGGATTATAATCAAGCGTATCATTGATAAAAGCTTCTACTGCTTTATCCGCATCTCCTGAAACTCCGCCAAAAAGCTTAATGCCCGCTGCCGCTAACGCAGTCTGAGCACCTCCTCCGATTCCGCCGCAGATCAAAACATCGGCATTTAATGCATTAAGAACTCCTGCCAATGCACCATGTCCGCTTCCATTCGTATCTACTACTTCTGAATGTAGCACTTTTCCTTCCTCTACATCGTAAATCTTAAATGTCTCTGTGTGTCCAAAGTGCTGGAAAATCTGTCCATTTTCATATGTTACTGCTATTCTCATGATACCTTCTCCTTTTTCTTCTGCATATTTTTTGTAAATTTCCTGTTTGTAACATCCTCCAAAGCTGCAGTCGCTGCTCTGACCGTCACATATTATGAAATCCCCACCATCAATTTTAAGCGGATGTCCATCAATGAGAGCATCTGCTATTTTCTTTCTGGCAATCTCGTAAATCCGTTGGACCGTCGTTCTTGCGATCTGCATAGATTCTGCACACTGCTCCTGACTGTAACCTTTCTTGTCCAAAAGACGGATTGTCTCGTACTCATCTACCGTCAGAACAATGGGCATTTTTTTCTCAGTATCATCTGCCGGAAGAAATTCTAAAACATTTGGGAAATGGCAGACTTTTCTGCATTTTACTGGTCTCGGCATGAAATTGCTCCTTTCTCGCTTTTCTCATATAATAGTCCTATAAAGGGCATATGTCAATTATTCGATTGACGCATCTTAAAAAAGCAAGTATACTATGTTCATAAAGGAGATAACTATTATGAGCTTCGAAAATTATTTTCCACTATGGAATGACTTAAATACAGCACAGAAAAAACTAATTTCAGACAATTTGATCACACAGCATGTGAAAAAAGGAACAATCATTCACAACGGGAACATGGATTGTACCGGATTATTACTGGTTAAATCCGGGCAGCTTCGAACTTATATATTATCAGATGAAGGACGAGAGATTACACTTTACCGTCTGTTCGATATGGATATGTGTCTTTTATCCGCCTCATGTATCATGCGGTCTATTCAATTTGAAGTAACCATTGAGGCAGAAAAAGATACGGATCTTTGGATCATCCCTGCTGAAATCTATAAGGGCATCATGAATGAATCTGCTCCTGTCGCAAACTATACCAATGAGTTAATGGCTACCCGTTTTTCTGATGTCATGTGGCTGATTGAACAAATCATGTGGAAGAGTTTGGATAAGCGTGTTGCTTCATTTCTTTTAGAAGAAACATCCATTGAAGGAACAAATGAACTGAAAATCACTCACGAAACTATCGCAAACCATCTTGGTTCCCACAGGGAAGTTATCACTCGAATGCTTCGATACTTTCAAGGCGAGGATCTCGTCAAACTCTCCCGCGGCAAAATCACAATCCTTGATTCAAAAAGACTGGAAACACTCCAAAGGTCATAAAACTGTTTTTCTGTAACATATAAAGAAGAATCCTCCATTTATCAGAATTATGAAAGTCATTCTAATAAATAGGGGATCTTTTTATGCTATAAGAAAATTATAAAAATATCGTGATTATTTTTTAATAATCCATACCACATGCATATGCCCTTTCAATCAGCGCACGGTCATTGACCACTGCATCATAGAAGCGAAATCCGCCAGAGAAATTATACGTTTCATAACCGTTTCCTTCCAGAATACGGCTCGCAATATAACTGCGCAGACCACTCTGGCATATCAGATACACAGGCTTTCCTTTCTCAATTTCACTAATTCGTTCTCTCAGTTCATCTACAGGTATGTTTTTGAATCCATCAATATGCCCCATGCTGAATTCACCTACAGTTCTCACATCTAGCAACACCACATCTTTATCTTTAGAAATCTTGTCCATATCTTCCAAATGCCATTGCTTTAATGTCCCTTTTGCAATATTGTCTATCATAAATCCAGCCATGTTTACCGGATCCTTGGCAGAAGAATAAGGTGGTGCATATGCCAGATCCAGATCTTTCAACTGGGTTGCATTCAGCCCCGCATGAATTGCTGTTGCCAGCACATCAATACGTTTATCAACTCCTTCATATCCAATAATCTGAGCGCCAAGCAAACGATAGCTCTCTTTTTCAAAAACCACCTTCATGGTCATCACTTTTCCACCAGGATAGTAACCGGCATGACTCATAGGAGAAAGAATTACTGTATCTACCTCTAATCCTGACTTTTTGGCATTGGTTTCATTGATACCTGTAGTGGCTGCTGTCATATCAAACACTTTTATAACGGAGCTTCCCTGACTGCCCAGGTAACGACTATCACCGCCACAAATATTATCAGCGATGATTCTGCCCTGTTTATTGGCTGGTCCTGCCAAAGAAATCAGCGCATCATTACCCGTAACATAATGTTTTACCTGAACTGCATCACCTGCAGCATAAATATCCGGTACAGAGGTTTCCATTCTGTCATTCACTACAATACTTTCCTTGATGCCAAGTTCCAGACCGGCTTCTTTTGCTAATACTGTGTCTGGTGTGACTCCGATTGCCAGAACTACCATATCAGCCTGAAGGGATGGATTATCTTTCAACAGAAGCTCCACTCCGTTGTCTTTTTCTTTAAATCCTTCTACTGTATAGCCCAGTACCAGTTTTATCCCATGCTTTCTCATTTCATTATGGATCATGGATGCCATATCCGGGTCAAAAGGGTTCATCAGCTGCTTAGGCCGCTGGACAATCGTAACATCCATGCCAAGCTCCCTCAAATTTTCTGCCAGTTCCAGACCAATAAAACCGCCACCTGCCAATACAGCCGATTTTGGATGATTCTTATTTATATATTCCTTTATCCGAAAAGTGTCTTCTACAGTACGAAGTGTAAAAAGTTTATCAATGCCTACTCCAGGGAGTCTCGGCTGTGTAGGCTTTGCACCTGGAGAGAGGATTAGCTTATCATAGGTTTCTTCAAATATTTCATCGTTTTCTAAATTCTTCACTGAAACAGTTTTACGTTCGGGATGTATTGAGATAACTTCATGATGAATTTTCATGTTAATACGGAAGCGTTTAAAAAAACTCTCTGGTGTCTGTAGTGTAAGTTCTTCCGGATCTGTGATCACATCTCCAATATAATATGGAAGCCCACAATTCGCATAGGATATGTATCCGGATCTTTCAAACACAGTAATTTCTGCATGTTCATCCAATCTTCGTATTCTTGCTGCGGCTGTAGCTCCTCCGGCTACACCGCCTACGATTATTACCTTCATCTTATTTTTCCACCTTTCCTGAGTAAGCTGCAATGCCACCGATATTATTTACTTTAGAAAACCCCATTAGCACACCTTAAAACATTTCTAAAATTGCATTCTTAGGTCTCGCCCCTGAAACCTGCTGTACAATCTTCCCATTCTTCATAACCACTAAAGTCGGAATGCTCATAATACTGAACTTATTTGCCAGTTCAGGCTCTTCATCTACATTAATCTTTCCAACTTTAATATCCCTACGCTCATCTGCAATCTCCTCTACAATAGGTACTACCCTACGGCAAGGCGCACACCAAGATGCCCAAAAATCTAAAAGAACGGTTTTATCGGAATTCAGTACTTCGTTCTGAAAATTATTTTTATTGATATTAATAGCAGACATTTTACAGTCCTCCTTATCTTTTTCTTTTTGTAGCTTTGTTATAGTCTTAAATTCATTTGTTTTCCGTGATTACATCACCATACCACATTAAATTAACTTCTTGCCATACCATCTACACTTAATATAACACCTGTAATGTAACTCGCCTCATCTGATGCAAGAAACACAAACGCATTGGCAATATCTTCTGGCTGTCCAAGACGACGCAATGGAATTCTTTCAATCATAGGTTCGATAACTTCCTTTGGCACAGCTTTCATCATATCAGTTTCTGTAATCCCAGGTGCAACAGCATTAACACGGATACCTTTAGGTCCTAGTTCTCTTGCTAATGATACAGTCAATCCGTTTACTGCAAACTTCGATGCCGGATAAGCAAACCCACTTGGTTGTCCCGAAATACTCACCATGGAAGAAGTTGAGAGAATGACCCCCTTGCCTCTTGCCACCATACATTCTGCTGCTACACGAGTAGTATTAAATACTCCTTTTACATTTAGGTCCATGACTTTATCAAAAGTCTCCTCTGTATAATCCATAAATGAAGTGTTGTCTGAAATTCCTGCATTATTTACCAGTATGTCGACACATCCATATTTTTCAGTTGCCTCTTTAAAAGCCTTTCTGACAGACTCCATGCTTGCCAGATTTGGACTAATTCCAGCAACTATTGCATTGGGATATTTTTCTTTTAATTTATCTACAGCAACATCTGCAGATTCCTGTGAACTTGCTGTCAACACAACCAGAAGCACCTTCCTTCAAGAATTTATCAGCTGTAGCAAATCCTATACCACGACTACCACCCGTAATGATTGCAACTTTATCTTTTAATCTCATTTAGACTACCTCCTTACTTAGTTTGTAGTTACATTATAAGCAAAAGGTAAATTATTTTCTGTGATATCATCACAGAATAATTGATTCATTCACTGCAAAAATATAAGAACCACCTTTCTGCCTTGATCTTGGTGATTCTTTATGTCATATATGAAATTTCTGAGAGTCTTAATAAAGAGAAACACAAGATTAGTGGCGACGATCTACTTGCTTTCTGCGATTATCTTCTCTAAACCTGCTACTTCTTCTGTCGAAGCAATATGAAGTCAAAAGTCATCTATGCTGCATTTTGGTATTGTGGATAATATCGAGTAAATATCTTTACCGCTAAAATGATAAGGTAATTTATTTTTCTTCTTCATCCGGTACATAGTCAACCAAATCTCCAAAGTTACAATCCAGCTCTTTGCAGATTTTTTCCAGAACAGATAGTTTTACCGACTCGCAGTTTGTCATCTTTGCTATTGTACTGGAACTAAGACCAGTCTTGGCACACAAATTGCGAATATACAATTTGCATTTGCAAATATCGAATGCTATTTTATATCATTTAATTAATGTCCCAAAAACGGGACTTGGCACAATTTGCTTCCATATTGCAAATATTATTTGACCTTGATATTTATATATGATATAATTCGTTGTTAATTATAATTTTGGAGGAGGACAAAAGATGTTACTCAACTGGCTTATCATGGGTTATTTTCTGATCCTTTTTGGCGAAAGGCTTCAGAGTCTCATACGTTCATTTGCAGATAAAAATCTTTCCATGTGGGGAGATGGGTTCAGCCGGTATGTAAACGGCATCTGTATTCTGTCGCTTGCAGCATCCGTTATTTTATTATTTACAATTAACAGGGATTTCCTTAGGGCGCTTGTGTCAGACGGAACGCAGGTTGATACAAAGATGATATGTATTACAATTGGCGTGATTCTGATCTCAGGAATGGTGCATACCGAATATACAATCCCCGGAATACAATTTGCCTCATACGGATTTCTGATAGCCGCACTTGTCATCAGAACGGCTAAAAATAATGCAATGGCAGATGACAGCATATTACTATGGCTTTCACTTGTATATCTCATATTTTTTTCTATGGCTATTCCGGTTGTATATAAATCACATATTAAATGCGCCGGATTATTCCACATAATAGAGGCAGTCGTATCACTTGTGCTTGTGGCTGCTTTTGCATATATGGCATACAGAGTATTCAATAATGATGCAGTTAACCTTTTTATGCTTCTGCCAATTATCATAGCCGTCATAAGCGACGCGGTTATTCTTTCATTGAGATGGAAAGAACAGGTTAATACATTTGTGCTTATATTTATTATTGCATCGGCTGTTATGTGGCTGGCAGGATTTATTACTAGCAGGAGGTAGGGGTTTCCAAAACTCTTACCTCCAACGGTATTGGCTTTACCACCATATCAATAAACGCAGGAAAGCGGACTGCCGGTGAAACGGTTATAGATACAGAACGGAATAAAAGGCAGCGGTACACTTTCAGTAAACTCTGATGCTTTTATTCGGATTTCTCGTTTCCTACTATCCTGTATGTAGTCCCCCTACAGTTACACCTAAAACTTCTGCAACCTTGGAAAGAATATCCTGAGTGAAATTTTTGCATTTCTTAATGCCTTGATACGGCTTCCTAACATTTCATTCATGGTAATCCCTCCATCTCTTCATACTGATATTATATCGAAAAAAAGAGAAAAGTCATTCTTTATATTGGCAACGAGGCGGTCGATGCCGCTGCGTAATCGGTATACCCTAATGCGATGTATATGTGTTCAAAACATGTAGCATCATTCAACATAGGCAAGTACCCCTAGCACTTTCTTGAGAAGAGAGCTTGATGTCTGCTCTGATTCCGGATGCATCAAATTCATAGGAACCGGAATAATTGCATGTTCTATGACGCTGCTTGGACGATTCCGGCATTTATGAGCCATTGTAGACCATTCACGAATGCGATAGTTGTGTGCTACTTGTGGTTTTGGAATTTCATAAACTTAACCCTCCAGACTGTCTAAAAAGTTTAGGCAAAACTTTTGGGACTGGTATAAAATGTTAAGGCTATTTTCTCAAAAAATCATAAAGTATTCTATATACTGACTATGAGGCATTTACTTCTAATGGGCGGTGAAAGAAATGATTAAGACGAACGGAGAACATTTACATTCCACTATGGTTCTATTCTAATAAACATCAAGCGGCTTGATATAGATTTATTTGTCCCTATTATTCTTATATTTTGCACAATCCACTATGATTTTCTGACACATATCATATCCCAACACAGAGCTGTTCAAAGACAATGTATAATTGCCTGCCATTCCCCACTTCTGTTCCGTATAAAAATTATAGTTGGTTCTGCGTCTTTTATCTGTATCATTGATCATTTTTACAGCATCAGCTTCTGTAACATTGTATAATTTGTAGATGCGCTGTACTTTTTCCGGTGTGCTTCCGTGTATAAACACATTCAGCACATCATCCCTGTCCCTTAAGATAAAATCTGCATTTCTTCCTATGATTACGCAGCTTTCCTTCTCAACAATCTCCATAATTACTTTTCTCTGTGCCTCATACACCATATCTTCTACTGATTTTCCTGTAATGTCGCGCCCGGAAAAAGCATAGACAAACAATCCTTTCTTTGGTGATAATTCCGCATTTTCCTGAATATACTCAGGCGATAATCCAGACGTAGCTGAGTGTATTCAGATAGAGAGCAATAAATTCAAAAGTCATTCGGAAGAGCCGACAGAAGTCTCTAACAATTCCATCTCATTATTCATTTTTACAAATCCATATTTTTGATATAGCGGTCGCCCCATATCCGTTGCTTCTAATGAAATTGCCGAGATGCCTTTTCTTTTAGCATCTTTAACCAGCATATCCAATGTTTGGTAGGCAATCCCCTTTCTCCTGTACTCAGGATTGGTATACATATTCATGATGTACGCCTTATTCCCGCTCGGATTGTGATAAGTCGGCATTACCTGAAAAAAACTAACCCCACCGGTTCCAATACACCGACTCTCATCAAAAACCAAATATGCAATATGAGTACCATCACAAAGAGCTTTTTGATAGTAAATATAAGATTGTTTTTCCACCTCGCTCATATCCGTATCAGCACAAAGTTTATTTGCAGCTCTTAAAACCTCTATTCTTTTTTTACCAATATATCTATATCTTCAAGCGTTGCTCTTTTATATATTAAGTTCATATTGTATGCCCTCTTATAAGCTTTCAATTATCTTCTCTGTTCATCTGTGTAATAAACTGGAAGTTATCAAAGAAATATTTCATGAAGTCTGAAAATAACAAAATCTCCTTCTTCCAGTGTAAATTGAGGATGTGTCCGTTTGAATTGTTCTCTTGCAACAATAAATTTATCAATTTCCTCTTTTGTTTGAAAAAGACCGTATTGATTTAAATGAAATTGATAAAATACAAAAGGGATCTCATTATATACAGCCGAATAATTGTCCCACATTGCGTACGCATAATCATATCCCAAGAAATTCTTTTTACATTCAGGACAATCAAATGTGGGATTTGGCACGTCTGTTTCACACAATAAAAGCCTGTATTTTATGTTTTGTTTTTCCGCTTCCTTAATATATCTGTATATGTAATTCATATCATTACATGCAGCTATCCAGGTGTGTTTTCCTAAGTTCCAATAGGTTTTACCGATATTCTCATCATAATATGATTCAAAATACTCGGATACATTTTCATCATCATTAAAGAACCAATTCTCTGCTGTATTTTCACTGAATCCGCTGCCATCTATTCCTTTGTAGGAATTATTACTATATTTCTGAACAACAATACCGTTTACAAACATATAACCTCACTCCCACTTCCGATTTTTACTATTCCATAAATTTAAAATTATTCTTATAACCGACAAACCATCACATATTCTTCTTCATTTTCATTAAGGATTTGAAATCCTACTTTTTCGTACATCTTAACGGCATAATTCTGTTTTTGAACAGATAAAGATACTTGTTTATATCCACAACTTTTCAACTCATCTAACATCCTTCTCATTAACTCTGTTCCAATTCCATAATTACGATATTTTCCCAATAGAGAAATTGCAAGAGAAGGTGTTTCATCATCAATGTGACCATAGTCATTCATAATACGAACCCATACAGCCCCAACCACTAACTTATTCACTTCCGCAACGAAAGCAATATCCCCCGCTCTATTCCCCAAATCATCAATATACACCTGCAACTCTGGCTGAGTGATAATATCCCGGCTGGGTGCCGCTGCTCCTTCTGGAATAAATATTGCCTCGTATAGAAAGGTATCCAATACCTTAACTTCTTCTTTTTTTTATTAACACTTGTGATTTCTTATCAAATCGTCAATTTCATTAAAATTTCATTCCATTCTTCTATCGTAATATAGGTCTCACTAACCTCAATATTTTTTAAATTATATCTTGATTCAGGTTTTATATACTCCAAATTTGAAGTAGCCAAAATTCGTATCATACTTCCATTACTAACAGCAAATATCAAACAATTATTATCAGAGAAAACTTCTGGTGAAATATCAAATCTGCAGTCTTCATCCACATCCCAATCTTCTGGGAAACGTAAATTATATATTGTAATAAATGCTTCATTTGGGGGTAATCCAAATATTTGTTCATTCACACCAATATTACTCATACATTCCTTCAAATTTGGTATCTCAAAGTTTAGTGTAGCATTTATAATTTCATTTCCTGGATATACCTTCCAATCAACCGAAAACATCAAGATGCCATTATTAAATGATGAATCTGCATTCCATTCGTCCACTATTTCAAATATAACTGCAAATCGAGCTGGTTCTCCTAAAATCATTTAATTCACTCCGTTTGTCTGCTTAATTATTTTTCTCATTTTGACTGTAACACAAATTCCGATTTGTAACCGACTACATTTCAAGTAGACTGTTCATTTATTTCTTGAATTTATATTTTCCTTTTCCATAACCGGATACCGGTTCAATAATATCCGCCTGCACCAAATTGGAAAGAAGTTTTGAAGCACCTAAACTTTTCAACTCAAGAAGTTCCATAACTGCACTTCTTCCAAAGATTCCATCAAAACCAAACTCCTCAAAAAGTCTATGGATATGAACCGTCGTTTTTAAAGAAAACTCGTTGTTTTTAGCGGAAAATACGTTTTCAATATCCACTTTTGTTCGTTGAATGTCCACTTTTCTCTTTTCAATATCCACTTTTTCTTCATTCAGAAGTCCGCTTATGTGAAGATTTCGATTTTGAAATTCGTTTTGCTCGTTCAAAAGCAGATTTCTAAGAAACACTTCCAGATATTCTGTTGTTTCATATTTAAATATCCATCTTATTTGACAAATTCTTCTATTTTTGAAAATTTTTCTTCCCAAATCCGCAATAACAGTATTTTTCATACATAAACATATCTTCCAAATGAACTCCTACATTTCCAGAAAAAGAACCAAATACAGGATAATAACACCTAAAATATCCATATTTTATTATCAGCCAAATCAGATGGAATAAAAATATTATTTTTTTCTCTACAATAATTTTTCTATAAATGTTATAACACGCCACCTCCATAGTTTTCGATTCACCCGAATTTTTTTTCGTACACTTTTACATATAACATAATTATATGTTTTAATAATCTATTTCTACGATTCTTCCAAGAGCTTTGAACTATGTCATTAAGAAATACTTCCACTTTTTTTCTCAAATTAATACCTACTTTTTCTTTTCTACATTTATCAATTTCCACCAAGCACATAAACAGCTTACAAGTCGTTACTCCACTATTCATGCTTGCAGAATCGTATTGATATGACGCTTCCCTTAAATGGTCCATTGCCACTTCATATTGATTATCAAATAACATGCCTAAAATCCCCAAGTAACGCATGGCTGTATATTGCTGTCTTACATCTTTGACAACATCATTTCCCATGTTTATAATAATGTCATTACAATTCATAAGCGTTTTAGCCTCTTCCATATGTTTTTCTAAGTAATATTTATATTGCAACGGAAAACAAAACAGGGACATTATAAACCAATCCGCATATCTATTTAAAGGTGTTGATATATCCCAATCAATTATATTTTTCTCCGTTTGTTTGTTTAATTTTATATATTCTAATTCATCTAATATAGTTTGTGGAGATTTTTTCATTGCTTTCGCAGCAAAACTCCAAAGTCCAAATTTAGAGAAAATATCCGATAATGCTAATAAATCTCTGTTAGGCTTCATTCTAGAAATATACTTTATTGCATTTATCCCATCAGCATTTCGGAATAAATGATAATTAATATACCAGTTACGCTTAAAAAATTGATTGTCAGATTTTTTAAAATGCGCCTTTTTTACAATTGTACCATCAGCAATGTCTAAGACTTGGCAGATTCCAATTGCAAGATATTTTTGAGATTTTTCATTATTTCCCTTTATAGCATATTTGAAAAATTCATTTTTCCAATCGTATATATCATATTTTTTATAATTTAGCTTATTTGTAATAGCGATATCACAAAACACTTGATCCGTAACCGCATATAATACATAATTCTTTTCAAATGGTGCAAATATTTCACTGAATTCTCTTCTATTAAAACCAGTTTGTCGAATTTCCTCTTGTGAAACTTCATTGACATGATTCAATATAATAGCACTTGAATTACTCCCCCTATCAATTTTTCTAAATACAGGATTAACATCAAAATTATCAGAACAACTATATCCCGCAAATATAAAGCAACAACCTTCGTGTATCCATTCTGCAATTTTGTTGCAAAATCCATCAGAAAGTGAATTTTTTATTTCATTGAGAGAAATTCCTATTTTATCTAAATGATAGGCATCTCCATGAGGATAATAAATATTTCCCTCTGACTGCTTGTTCGTCCAAATATACATATTGAATTTCTCACTAAACTCAGGCATATCACTTGACTGAGTACTATATAAGGAATTATATGCCTTTTGAATTTGGTTTCCATAGTTCATGGAAACAATATTAGCTCCACTTCTTAAATATTCAGCCAACACAAAATGGCAATAATTAGGCGGTGCTTCTAAAAACGATGTAAAACCTTGTAAAATATTTGTCGGTCGTTTTAATTCGCTTTCAAACAACTTGATTTCAGAAATAATGGTTTCCATTCTTGGAATCCCATTTTGAAAATTTATTTTGATATGTTGTTTTAAATCCTCATAATAACTTCCACAAGAATACTGTAAAAGACTTTCCATTAAAGATTTAGCTAATGGCAATCCCGTTGGATAATTGTAATCTACACCGGCTCCTAACCAAAACACTATTTTCCGAGGATCCGTTGTTTTAATTATTTTTATCAAACTATCTTTTGTTTGTAACATAAATATCCTCCATTGTAGTGATATATATTTAATCATCTAATGCACATATAAACTACGCCAATTAGATATGACTCAATATATTTTTGTTCTAACCAAGGGTATCTTTGACGGCAGGCTTTTACTACTTTTTCAACATCTTCTTGTTCTTCGTTGGATTTTTTACTACAAACAGGATATGGATATTTCTGTGCATACGCACAACAGACGAGAGCACAGTATTCCTTAACTTGCTTGAAGTATGCAATCAAATCCAATAACTTGTTTTCCGCAATGTTCGGGAAATCATTCTGTAGCTTTTCTAACGGAGTTTCACCATTTTTGCTGTTCCCGGTATGATTGAAAGAAGCAAACAGATCAAGTATTATTTCAGCATAGCACGGAGGTTCTATAATTATCCTATCGTCACAATATGCAAGCAATTTTCCGGTTGCGAGTATCTTCTCTTCTTCATTGGTCAACTTATCTAAGTCCATGTTTTATCATCCCTTATATATTTATATTACCTGTTTCATCAATATATTATAGCCGATAATTTATGAAGGTGCCGTTAAATTCAATCCTCCACTGGCTTACAGATTGGTAATCCTCGTATGCATACGCCGATCTTATACTTTCTTAAACTTCTATTCTTTTCCCAGAAAACAACTGTATAGCTAAACTCCGGGCCATCATTTGTGATCAACTCTCGAAGATAGCCAAGCCCCTTGCTTCCTGATTCTATGGAGATTAGGCTATCTTTTTCCATTTCAAGTAAGTTCTCATATATAGAATTATACAATCTATAATATCTGTCGCGGCTAGTATAATTCGCGCGTATATCTATCCTGTTCAGTTGTTCTATTTCTTTCTCGAGAGTATTAAAATCCATTTTTCTTCTCCTTAAAACACATCATCCCGACAAATAGAAGTTATCAGTCTGTTTCATCTTTTTTATATATTACGCCGTCCCATGCATAATATCCCGCAATATATTCATAATCAGGATATTCTTCTATCTCATATAATTTTCTCCCACTATCAGATGTACAAATTACCACATTTGATATTTTATAATTTTCCAGTTTCGATGTTTGAGAATATCTTACTCCATTAAGATATATATAATCTCCTTTTTCAATTGCCTCATTTTTATAACTTTTATTGTGTGCAAAATAATATCGACCACAAATAAAAATAACAACAATTGTAAGTAAAATAATAATTAATGCTATTGATTTCTTTTTTTCTACCATCAGCCACCGAAAGAACCCTTTCATACAATTCTTTTTGAGTATACCGTAATTCAATTCCATTTAAGGCAAAGAATACAAGCATCGCATGTGTTCCTATTCGTTTGTTTCCATCCAGCATACAATGATTCTTTATTAAGCCATAGCCCAGGCGCGTACCTTTTGCTTGAATCGTTGGATATAACTCTTCTCCGCCAAATACTTGAAACGGAGTCTCTATGGCAGACTCCAACAAATTGAAAATCTCTTACACCAGCAGTTCCGCCAGTCTGGTGAATAAGCTGTGAATGGAGCAGCAAAATTTGCTCTTTATTCAGTCTTTTCATTTAGCAAGCACCTCATAAGCTTCTTTATTCTGTGCAAGTAATCTCTTTGAAATTTCAAGTACATCTTCATCTTTAGCGATAGCACAATCATCTGCTTTACTAAAATCTATTACCAAATATCTTGGTGCATTATTCTTAAGTATGACTACCGAGCCAAGCTCATCAACTAATCTTGCAACTTTCGAAAAATTCTGATTTGCTTCTGTAATTGAAACCATTGTATTTGTATCTACTGTCATATGAACACCTCCATCAACTTATATAGATATTATATCATTTTTCTAGGATAAATTTAACCTATCTCTATATTTTCATAAACTTCTTCATCGTAAAGTGAATTTCAAAATTCTTCTTCATTTGACCATTCGTTTACCATCCGCATGCCCGACCCCAAAAATAGCAAAACTGGAAGTTGTAAGTTTCTTTACTATCATATCTTTAAAACTTGTTTTGCTTTCGCATTAACAAATTGGATAATTGGGCCTGAAATGATAACTGTAATAAGCGTGCATACACCAAACTTTCCGCCAAACAAAACACCTGTAACAACAACCAAAATATCCAATGTCATTCGGACAAATTTAATCTGCCAGTGATTTTTTTCTGCTAAAGCAAAAGTGACTGCCTCATAGGAGCCTCTACCAAGGGATGCCGACGCATATAGTCCCGTTCCGACAGCAAACAAAACCACTCCTAACAACATAATTAAAAAATTGATCCACTTATAGGTACTGTAAATATGGCAGTTAGCAAACAAATCTACACAGGTACTGTATACAATCTGGTACAACACAGTTCCTATATGAATCTGACTTTTATCGTAAATGAGCGCAAACAAAATCATTCCAAATGCTACAACAAAAGATGCTGTGCCAATGCTTATGTGAAATGTTCTTGCAATCCCCTGCCACAGCACCGCAAGCGTAGCTCCGCCAAATCCAGCATACAGTGCAAGTGTAATTCCATAAGCCGCAATTATAGAACCTATTACAAGGATTGCCAATTTCTTTAGTGTTTTTTTATTGTTATTTTTCATTGACTTTTAATTCAAGTACATCCGGACGGGCATAATGTCCGATTGCATCATGCTCCATTTTGCAGGCGGCAGGCAAATTCATATCAAGTTCTGCGTAAATGATAGTTTCTTTATCCCAGACAGGTTTTGTCAAATAATGCCCATATGGATCAATAATGCAGCTTCCTCCTCTGCACACAAGTCCTGGAAGTTTAGATACGATATTATACTCCTGCAGATCAGAATGGTATGAACTGCGTCTGATAATCATATCAGTGTTGATAAAGAAACATTTTCCTTCGATTGCAATATGCTGAACTTTCATGCTAATAATTCACTCCTCGTATAATTTTCTTTGGGTTTAAAGCATCTGAAATCTATATCACTGTATATCCGGCATTTAATAATACAGCTAATGATTTTTCAAAATCCGCATCTTTCACTAAAATATAATCTGTGTTGAATGTAGATACCGCAAAAATTCAAATTTTTCTTTGCCATGTTTATTTCTTCTTTTTTCAAACGTTAAATACCGATTTTTTTACCCAACTACACAACAAACGGCAAACATTCCAAATATACCTATCAGAGAACTCTCGTCAAAATGTCCGCCAACATTTCTCTTTTAAAAAACTTATAGAATCTATATCTTTCCTTATACCAAAGTCACAATCCATCCCACTATTACCGCTACTACCGCAAACATAGGAATTCCCCTCAAAAAAGAATCCACATGTTTTTTCGGATTCTGATATGCTTCCTTCTCCGGCACGCAAGAAAAACGAATCCGCTTCGTATTTCTCCACCAGCATAAGTCAATCACTACAAGGTCAAATAAATTTAACCCTTCTCCAAGCCAGAAGAAATACCATGCTGCCGTCTTAAAATCCTGTAATCCCAATGCACCTCTTCCCACCAGACCTATTACAGTAAAAACAACCGTAAACAACAATATATTAGAAACTAGCGTTATGAACGTGGACCGTTTTTTCGGAATCATTTTCCTTAAAACCTCATCCTGATACACTCTGTTTTGTGCCTCGTCCGGATAGCTACGAAAACCACCGATATTCTTTTTATCCGTTCCGGTACCCATGTAACAGCTTCCCCAAAACAATATACATAAAACTACTCCGACCACAATTTGCATTGCAAACATTCATCTGTACCTCCTTAATAATCATCACAGGGCTTATAGTTAGTTCTAGCTAACCGAGATTATACAACTCTTTTTCACCTCTGTAAAGCAGAATCACCTTGATTTTATCGGCAACCAAATACATAAAACAACAAATATACGTCTTACCCATTTTTTCGTATTATTACTTTTTCCAATGGCTGCAGTAATACGAAATGATCCGTCTTTTAATCATATCAATCTCTGAAAAATTCTTTCCATCGATATAGGCTTCCACTATCATGAATGTGCGTTTCTTCAAAGTTTTATTCTATCATATTGTGCGTTTCTTCAAAAAATAGTGGTTTTCACCACTATTTTCATAATTCAGGAGGATTTATTCAAGAATTTTCTCCGGAATTTGTCTTAATTCTTTCCCATTCCTCTCTCGTAATTGCATAAGCATATGATATTGTATTTTTAGAGTCAGCGTATTCTTTAACCCTTTTCATCCCATTAGCTATGGCTGTTTTATAAGAACCAATATTTGTATATTTCATATAAGAATAAACAATATCATAATCTGTATGTTCAAATGCCCAATCACGAGCAGCTATCGCAGCCTCTTTTCCAAACCCCTTACGCCAATATTTCTTATGAATATGATATCCTATCTCTGGAAGCATTTCTCCGTCGATATTTTGAATAGTAATTCCACAATCACCGATAAATTCTCCTGTTTCTTTTAGCACAACCGCCCAAAGTCCAAATCCGTATTTTTCATAATTTTCTAAATTCCAAGAAATCCATCCTTTTGTCCTATCAACATCAAAAGGGGCTGGATAATGCTGCATTGTTTCTGGATCAGATACAATTTCATATAATGCTTCAAAGTCCTCGATTGTATATTTTCTTAGAATAAGTCTTTCTGTTTCTATCATATAGACACCTCTCTATAACATCTTCCGATTCCCCTCCAACACTCTGCTAAAAATTATCTCACAATATTATCATTTTTCTCGTATGGTATCGACTCTCCGTTTTCCTTGTATAAACGTCCAATTTTATCGCAGATTCGGTTATACAAATTATCATAAACATATGCAATCTTCTCCATATCCACATCATCTTCTGATATTTCTCCGCTATAAAATTTTTCAGCATATGTTCCACATTCTTTTATATAATCCATTATTAAATTAATTTCCTGTTTCTCTGCTTCTGAAAAAATAGGCTGCTCCGTTAATTTTCCACTGATAAAATCACAAAAATAGGAATAATCATCATCCCAGTTTATATTTCCATTGTCTTGGGCTTCACATCGGATATTTTCTATTTCTCTTAATAATTCCCCTTGTAGATTATCTGCTTGTCCAGCTTGCGGAACATAATTTTTCCAAATATATTTACACTCATCAAAATACTGCTGCTCATAGTCATTACCGATAAACGCATGAATCGTCAGTTCGTTTTTTGCTCTTTTTTCTCTTTTTTCTCTTTTTAATTTATCAAATAATCCCATAATTCACCTCAATGTCTCTTTCCAAAAATTCTCCACACATAAAATTGTTCCCAATATCTCATAGCATTCTTTATGTATTGTTAGTCAAGCCACTGAATAAAAGCAGTTTTATCAGAGCTATTATATCCCGCATTCTCATAGAATCTTAATGTACTTTCCTTTTTTGATCCTGTCAGAAGCATTATCTTATAACAGTTATTCTGCTCCGCTATGCATTTCGCATATTCCAAACATTCTGTAGCATAGCCGCATCCCCTATAATCTAAATGTGTCACAACATTTTCAATAAAAGCATATGGTCTGACTCCTCTTGTAAGGTTCGGAATGATTACACAAACACAAGAAGACACAATTTTATCATCTATCACACAAACTATTATATGATGATTCGCATCAGTCATAATAACATTCCAAGTTTCTTTCAAATTTTCTGTCATTTCCGGTATTGAATCTTCATGCAGATATAAATATAACTCTAATAATTCGTTTAGTTCTGTTTTATATATTTCTCTAACCATAATTCCCCCAAATATTTTAATGTTTAACAGTTTCCTAATCTAATAGTTGAGCATCTACACAAGTTCTCTATCTCCATGTGCCTTTGGCGTTGAAACTACAACATCTAGAAAACTGTTTTTATTTATGATGAAAATACATATCTTCTTCTGTATGTGGTGGCATCTTTTCTGCAATGACGCTCAGTTCATCTAACTTAATAAGGTGCCATCCATCACATACTTCTTTTCAATTGTAATGTTCTGCGTTTCTCCTGCGTATAATTCTCATAATTTACCTATATAAATTAGAAGTTATCAGTTACTCTGATTGTATGAATTAAACCACGCTCTTTCTTCAAATGTTTTCTTTTGAGGATGTATCGGATTGCTTTCTGCTATACCAATAGGCAAAAAGCAGACCAACTCATAACCTTCGGGCACATTTAGTATCTGTGCCATTTTATCACAGATTCTGTCATCATCGGTAATATGTCCTTCATACCAACAACTTTGATAACCAAGCTCCACAATTGCAAGTAGCATATTCTGGATTGCTGCTGAATAGTCCTGCACGGCAAAACATTTATCCCGATAAGCATTGACTCTCTGTGTCAAAACGCAAATAGCAGCGGGAGCAGTTTCTCCAACAGGTGGTTCTATCACGCTATGGAGTTGCTTCAATACATCAGGATTATCAACTGCAATCAATGATGTAGTCTGTTTGTTGCATCCGGACGGAGCATCAAGACCAGCTTGCATGATTTTTATTAAATCTTCCCTTGGTATGGGAATATCCATATATTTCCATAAATCAGGTCATCACTCAGGCAAAACGTACTTGTCAATTCTTTACACCCCAGTAATTCACAATACTTCATATATAGGCGTTCAAAAATAAATCGTACCAGTCACTCTTATAAAAATGGTACCATATAGACCGGTATGCAAAAAATATCCTGATCCTTACTCAAATCTTTCGTATAAACCAAGTACCTTTTCAGTATTCTTCCTGAATATTTTTCTGTAAATACATCAAGTGATTTATGTGTTTTATATCCCGATGATTTTATCTCTATTGGAATTATTTTATTCTTTCTAGCCAAAATAAAATCTATTTCATAATTATGTTTGGAGTTCTGATTCATAATCGTATGATAAAATAACTCATTTCCATTAGCTGCCAAACACTGAGCTACAATATTTTCATATAAATATCCTAGATTTACACTTAATTTATCATTTAACAGCTTCTGATAGATTTCATTTTCTGTAAAATCCTTATCCTTAAACATCAAAGTTACAAACAGACCTGTATCATTTAAAAATAGTTTGAATCTTGATAAATCTTTTGTATTTGCCATACCGGCATCCGGATCATTTGTATTATATGCAACCAATACTGTCTTTGAATCTTTTAGTTCTGCAATAAGTTCTAATATTTTATCTTGTCTCTCGCCATTTAGCACACTACTCGTTTGATATCTGGCAGCATTTTTATTCAACTGAGCCGGAATTGCATCAAACAACATTGCCAAACGTCCTGTCGGGTCAATTTTTGCAAAATCACTTTCATACAAATTTAAAATGTCTCTTTTTATTTCATCTACTTTTCTAAAATTATTTGTTTCAATATAAGTTGATACTGCCTGCGGCATTCCTCCGACCAGCATATATAGACGAAATTGCCTTAATTGTTTACGATTAATTGCCTCTCCTAATCCCTGCTTCATATCAAAACATTTGTTTAATAGTGAAAATGTTAATGTATCTCCAATTGCCCACAAAAACTCCTCATAATCCATTGGATACATACTGATTTTTCTTTCCTCACTTGGAATTAAAATATTCTTTACATTTTTATTAATTGAAATAAGTGATCCTGTTTCAATATAATCATATCGTCGATCTGCAACTAATGCTTTAATTGCCTGACGAGCTGCTGGACAAAGCTGAACTTCATCAAATATAATGACTGATTCTCTTTCTTGTAAATCCACTTTAAATTGTAACTGTAACTGTAAAAATAAAAAATTCAAATCTGAAACATCTTCAAAAAGTTCTTTGGTTTCTTTTGATGCTCTCGCAAAATCAATCAATATATAGCTGCCATATTCATTTTTTGCAAATTCTTCAACGACTGTTGATTTACCGATTCGTCTTGCACCCTCAATTAAAAGGGCAGTTTTTCCATTTGAGTCTTTTTTCCACTCTTGCATTTTACTATATATTTTACGTTTAAACACAGTGCATCTCCCTTTTCGCAAATTTTCATTTATCATATTATCACATTTCCGCATTTTTTTATATAGTATTTTGCATCATTTCCGCATTTTTTATTTTTAATTACTGCAACTGCACAAGGAATTCTTCCTTAGCACCTTCTTCTCTAAGCTGATTTATACTCATTCTTTGCAAAGTTCTCTGCTATCGTTGATTTGCCAACTCGTCTAGCCCCCTCTAACAGCACAGCGTATTTATCTGAATATAAATTTTCCGTTCTAACAGTTTGTCGTATGCTTTTCTTCAATATCTATGTCTGGTATTATGTGCTTTTCTCCAAAATATTTTAAGTTGCAGATTTACATTTTCCTATCTGATCAACTGTACAATCAACCAGAAATTTAAGAAATCTTATACATATCGTTCTTGTAGAACATTATTGAATCGCTTTTTTCAGAATTTCTTAGAACGACAAGAACATTAAACACATCTGGAAATGGCGAAACCATACCCATACATGCCATGCCAAAATTCAATCCATTAAATACTCTAAATTCAGCAGGACTAATTACAAATAATATAAATGGAACTAATCCAAGAACAAATGGCAACAGGCACATCAATATAAATCGATTTCGCTTCAATGGATATGATGCTAATTCTTTCTGTATAATCTTTTGCATTTACGCTATGTACTGTATTATAAAATAATTTCGCCATCTGCTCACAGTTAGTCGTTTTATATTCTCTAAGTTTTATCCTCATAAGCCGGAATTTATCTCACTATCCCATTCCAATTGTTTACAATAAGCTCTGCGTTCTTTTCAAGATCCGCAGCTCCATCCAATTCAATTTTTACACACGACATATTTTTCATCCATTCTTTCTGTTCTCTCATATTCGGAGAACCATCTCCTTCATAACTTCGATTATCATTCAAAAATCTCATATGGGCTTCATACATATCTCCACCTTCAAGCACTCTTTTACCAAATCGCTCTATTGCTCTTTTATGGACTCTTTCTATTCGAATATCTGGTGAAACATAAAGAAATACCATCATTTCAAACATCTCATCAAATGCGTAATGGAACGAACTCATCGAACCAGCCATAACAAAATGCTCATATGGAACAATACCATTGCTCAGTCTGCTAATCTTTTCATCTCGTGTATACATCTGTGTATATGGACTATCTGTATTCTGTTTCCATATATAATCGTCCACATCAAAATATGGATATCCCAATTTCTGTGCAACAATTTTTCCAAGTGTTGTCTTTCCACTTCCAGATGGACCAACTATCATAATTCCAGTTGACATATTTATACCTCTTTAGTTAGCAATAAATCCCGATTTATCTGCAATACAATTAGTCTGGATTATTTTCAAGTTCGTCTCAGAATTTCAAATTCATTACCATACATGAATCAGATGATTTAAAACCCAACGATTCATACAAAGGTCTTCCCTTCTCCGTTGTATCCAGACTTATTTCTGTCACGCCATTTTCTTTTGCCTCATCTATCAAAATCTCAACCATTTTCTTAGAGATTCCTTTTCTTCTATGATCTGCGCGGGTATAGACATTCATTAAATGTGCCCGATTACCTGTTGGATGCGAATAAGTCGGCATAATCCATATATAGGATAAGCTTGCACAGCCTACCGGAGTTTCTCCATCAAACGCAATAACCGTAGTCTGCTCACCCGATTCAAAATATCTCCTACTCTCAGAGATAAAATTCTCATCATATTCATACTCGCTAGACAAATCATTCACTTCTATAAGCATTTCAAGTCTCAGTTTCATCAGAATTTCCATATCAGCTTTTGTAGTCTTTTTGTATATAATCCCGTTCATTTCCTTCTCCCTCATATAGTTTGTTTGCGTAACCGGAAGTAGCATCACCATTGAGAAGTATGTGCAATTGCTCTTAATCTGCGGTAATCAGCAACCCATTCTCTTCCGTTCCAAAGAGACTCTTTTGTTAAATTCTCTACCCTTCTAATGATTTCATCCTGCATCATTTCCGTCATTGTTTCTAAATCCGATGCAAAAAACTGTCTCATCCAATTAGCCAATCCTCTTTCACCATCCTTTAATGGCGTCGGTCTGTCATAATCATATATTTTTTCAATCACAAAATTATTCATTTTCAACAACTCAGCAAAATGCTCACTTGTTGGGAAATTGAATTTGGGAATATACTCATATCCCAGATCCCGACAGACATTCATAAATGCATGTTCAATCGTTGCAATATTACCATTTGCTCCAAATTCACAAACCAACAATCCATCTGGCTTTAATACTTTATGGATTTGCTTTAATAAAACATTATGGTCAGCTATCCAATGAAAAACTGCATTCGAAAAAACGACATCAAACTGCTTCTCGAATGGTAAAGCGAGTGCATCACAGACTATAAATTTTATATCTGCATATTGCTTCTGTGCCATTTCTATCATATTTTCAGAGCTGTCAACTCCAACAATTGTATCCGCATAATTGACCAGTTGTGATGTAAGAGTTCCTGTCCCGCAACCCAAATCTAAAATACTTTGATGTTTATTTTTAGGCACAAATTCTAACAGTCCCTTTCCATATTCAGCTACAAAATCATGTTTACTATCATATAATACCGCGTTCCATTCACTCATATATTACCCCCGCAAATACCAACTCTTACAATTTCCATCATCCGTAAACGTCTCTATCTCATAGCTACGGATTCCATCTCGATATATCTCTTCATATATCTTACCCAAATCCTTCGTTTCTCCATTCACAACTATCCAGCCTTCATCCGGAATCTTTGATGAATGTATCAATCGGTCGAACACCATTTTATTGCATTCTTCATTATCCTCGTAAAACCGTCACAGGTAAGATTCTCAGTCACATGTGCAGGGGTCATACAACATATTCTTCCTTTTCCTAATTCGCTAACCCATACAGCAGGTTGCACTCCGTGCTTTGTTTTCGTATCTGCCAGCACTTGAATCTCCGCATTCTCAATCATTTCCATCTGATACTGCTCATCAGATTCCGGAAAAGTGAAATTTTCTACACCATCCATTACAGGGTGCTCTTCTCTTTTTATGAATTCCATAGTACATCGCTCCGGATGCATTATAAACATAGCCTGAATCATTTTTTCAACAATACAATGCGTTCTCTCTAAATCTGTTACCGCAGCATGAGCCAGAATTAATCCGGTTCCATTATTCTCTACTAGATCAAACAATTTTTGATTCCACTTATCATCACACCAAACATCTGTTGGAATCTGATCATTTTCAATCGGATCCTTAAATGATATTACCAATTCCGGCTTAGTACTCAAGTTATAGATTTCTTCTGGTTTTTCTGTAAAAATAACTTTCCATTCATCCTTATTAAATAAAAATTCCACAATAGGGCGAATCGACTCTGCACTATGCCAATAGTCACCTACCAATAGAAATACACTTTTCATTATCTTCTTCTCCTTTAATCCATATATAAGAGGAATACAGATGATCAACGCATGAAACAAAAAATCATCCATTCACCCTTGTAAACTGACAAATTTCGACACAAGTACGCATACTACTCTATATCTGACTTTATGCGGACTTCCGGCTGACTGACTCTTCTGTATCCAATTCTTTATGAAGAAATGATACGAAGGTCATCCTTTTGTCGATCAGCTTTCCTGCAATATCAACACCCTTCCCCATTGTAAATGCCGCCACAACGGTTCCTATTCCAAGTCCCAATATTCTTCCCAGAGCAAAATATGTCATACATGCTGTAACAAGCAGACAAGCTACATCAAACGTGATCTTTACTCTTGCATAACACCGCCTACTTTTTTGCCATCGAGTACGATGCGGTAAGCTTCACCATCGTCAATGGACTGCTCAATCGTTTCTCGTGATATAATCTGTCCATCTTCCTCAAAATGATTATCTCTAAGGCCAAATTCTTCCAGGGCACCGTAATTGAAGGCTTCCTGATTGTCTAAAACAAATTGCTCTCTATCACTGTGTTCAAGGGGGCGCAACTGCACAATAGTAGTCATGTCTTTACTCCTAAAAATTCCTATTTATTTACTTTTTGTTCCACTAATAAAACTCTTTCATGCATTACAAATAAGGCTTTAAAGACTTAAAAACATTCAAATATCCATTTGCATACATATGTACACCATCAATAGCATACTCTGATTTCTGTTCACCATGTTCATCAACAAGGCCTTCATTACAATCAAGATAACGACAACCGCATTTTTCTGCTATTTCTTTTAATCGATGATTACATAATGTAAGATTTTCAGGAGTCCGGAGTTTCATCCATTGAATTGATTGTTCTGTCTGCCATGGCAGGTGAAGATTTGCAGGATAAAACGCCATGATAAAAATTTCCGCATCTGGAATACGGGATTTGATAATTTCCATGATTCTACAGATATTATCCATTAAATGTGACATCCACTGATTTCCAAATCGTTCTTTTGTAATATCATTAGTTCCGATATTGATAAATATCTTTGATGGTTCAAGATCTAAAAGCAATATATCGATATTTTCCAGAAACTCATCTGTATTCAATCCACCAACACCACGATTATATATCACTTGTTCGATACCCTGGCTTCGTGCAATTTCACAGACAGGAAACATTTCCATTAAGGATGATCCTGTAAAAAGAATTTGCCCTTTTAATGCTCCTTGGTTTAAATACCCGAAATTTCTGATTTTCATTCTTTGATTATCGTCCACGATATTATTCCTTTCATTTGTCCTGTTGAATCCCAATTTTCTTAATTCTACAAACTTGAAGTTGAAAGTTCCTATAATTTACAAATCATAATATATTCTTCATCATTTTCATCAACGATTTCAAATCCTACCTTCCTATACATACGGACAGCATAATTCATCTTTTGAACAGCTAATGATGCTTGTTTATATCCTTCTAGTTTTAATTTCATTAGCATCTGTTTCATTAATTCTGTTCCGATACCATAGTTTCTATACTCTTTAAGAAGTGAAATTGCAAAAGACGGTGTTTCATTATCTATATGCCCGTAATCATTCATAATCCGAACCCATACAGCACCAACAATCTCATCCGCAACTTGAGCAACCAAACATAAGTCTCCCTTGTTCTCACCAAAGTCTTTTACATATACCTGCAAATCTGGTTTGTTAATGATATCTTTGGACGGTGCAGGAACACCTTCAGGAATAAAAATCGCCTCGTACAAAAAAGTATCTAATACCTTATTTTCATCTTGTTTTAATTCTCTTATCAAATAATTCATATAAACCTCCGATTTGTCCCGCACCCATTTCATTCATGCGGAATTTCCAGCATATCCAGTAATTTCACAAAAGTGTCCTGTCCGTCCAGACACGTATCCACAAGCCAGCCCTTTTCCCTTCTCCACTCGGAAAGTCCTCTGTAATAAAAGCTTTTTTTGCTATCCTCAATAATAAAAGGGATGATGTTATTTTTGAGGCATTCTTTTAGAGCTATCAGCCTCCCGACTCTTCCGTTCCCATCCTGAAAAGGATGAATGTATTCAAATTCTGCGTGAAATTCAATAATATCTTCTATCGTAACATTATCCCCGGCATTATATCTTTCAAGAAGTGCCCTCATATCTCCGGCAACTTCTGAAGGTTTTGAGGTTTCTCTCCCCCCCACTACATTCGCACGTTTTTTATAATCTCCTATTGCAAACCAGGGAAGTGCTACAGCTTTTGTATCATGCTTAAGCATGTAATGCAGCTTTTTTATGATTTCTTCCGTCAGTTTCTCCTCTGCAATGTCAATGCAATAATCAATCGCTCTGAAATGATGAACCGTTTCCAGAATATCATCCACAGGGATACCGTCTCCCATGTTAATCGTGTTCGTTTCAAAAATAAGCCTGGTCTGGTCCTCCGAAAGCTTGCTTCCTTCCATATGATTGGAATTGTAGGTCATTCTAACCTGAAGTTCATGATACAGGCCCCCGGAAAGTTGTATTTCTTTTTCATCCCTTAATATCTGAAGAATTTTGTTGTCGGATTCCTGGCGACAAAGAAGCTCGGACGCAACATTTAAATACTCGGCAATCCTGTTTAGGCTGCGCTCGGATAATTTTTCACCCTTTGCAATTTTTGCAACGGTACGCGTGGATAACCCCACTTCCGTACTGAGTTCTGTTTTTCCAATTCCTTTTTCTTTTAGAAATTTTTCAAGTCCGGCATATGAAATCACTTCCGTAACCTCCTGATATATCTTTACTTATTATATCATTCTTTTATTAAAAAAGTAAAGATTTCAGCAAACTAATCTTTTCATGATTACCGGTCGAAAGCATCATAAGGTGCTTTATCATCAAATGGCTTTCTTTTACTAAATTGCGCTGATTCATCAATGTGTGCAAATATAACGTCAGAATATTTTCTGATACCACTATGCCCTGTACAGACATATTCCAATTGAATGTGTTGGGTATTATCAATCAATACCTTCAATTTCACCAGAGACTTTTTGTTCATGTCCGGATATTGGGTGAAAAAATCAAAAAAACTATATCCACCTTTTTCATTTATGGCAAGACAATCTCCGGTAAACAAAATCTTATCATCAACAATATAACAGGTATGCCCCAGAGTATGTCCGGGTGTATGAATAGATTGTACCTTAATGCCTCCGATATCAAACTTTTCATTGTTATCTATGGCGTAATATCCTTCTTTAATTCTGACACAATTTTTAATCTTCACCCCTAATTTTGTCATACGATGGATGCTTCCATTCAAGTATGCGCTTTCCGCTTTCCCCAGGTACACTTGTGCATTTGGGTATATATTTGTTCCGCTTGTGTCAATTCCACCACAATGATCCACATCGGCATGAGTAATAAAAACATGTTTAATTTCTTCAGGATTAATACCTATTTGTTGAAAAGAATTTTCAACACCACGATAATTCAAATGTCCTGAATCAACAGCTATTGTCACGCCATTTTTGGTATAAAACCAAAGATTTACATCCCCCTGCCTGATACAGCTTATTCCGCATTCATAATTTCCTGTTTCTGCCGGATTGCAATATTTTTTTCCTTTCATAATATGGCGCTTTATTTTATCATCAAAAAAATACATAAACTTCATAGCAATTTTCTCCTCTCTACTATAGTAGCCACTATAACCGAAGGGAAAATTTTTTGCTTTCAAAAATCTGCTGTTTTTCTGTTTATTTTAACACATCCGTAATAGAAACACCCGTTAATTTCTTACAAGTGTATGCAAGATGTGCCGAACTTGAGAAACCGCTTTCCTGCGCTGCCCAGGTAATTTTACCACCCGTGCTTATCAATCTGTATGCATATTCCATTCTGCGCATCAGAATATAACTTTTTAGCGAAATTCCCGCTTCTTCCTTGAATAAATGCGTCAACCTGCTTTCAGAAAGGAAAACTTTCTCCGCAATCTGCTTAACACTGTAACTTAACCATTCCCCAGAAATAACTTTGCTGATTATCAGTTCAATCCTTTCATCTCTTACGTTGTTTTTTCCTGTTGAAATACCCATGGTAAGAAACATATTTTCAACAATACGTATAATTTCATTCTCCGGCAAATTGTGAATATCTTCTGATATCTCTGCAATATCATCCGAAACATTGCAGTAGGAACCACCTTTTATATATTGCTCGCGAATCTGTTCCGCAATAATGCTTGTGGGATCAATCAGCAGAAAAAAAGCGCAATTGTTTCCTACTTCAACTGCATGCCTGACTCTTGAATCAAGCAGAATAATATTCCCCTGTATATTTTCTTTACCCACTGTAATTCTGCAGCTCTTTTTCCCTGCAAACAAATGCAGAAATGGATGTTTATGAATGTCCGTCTTATAATATGATGGTATAATAACAATATATGAACTTTGAAAAATAAGACTACTCATTTTTTCGTCCTCACACTCCCTACCCATCTGTCCAAACTCTCTATTGCGGTACACTAATTAAAGCTCTGCAATTTTTGTCTTGATACGTGGGCAAAACTCTATTATCGGTTCAGTAGATACCTAACTGCGTATTCTAACTCAACATCTCTTACAAACACAATTTTACCTTTTTCCATGGCTTCTCTATCATAATTGTCAATAGAGAAAATAGTCTTTGCATTTTCAATTTCTTGTATGCTTTTCTCAGGTGTCGGTAAATCTTCCGGCATAGTACCACCTATTTTTTCTATAGCACTGCGAACTTCTTTACCAACAGAATAGTGAATAGAAGTGGCAGTTTTTGCATTATCCACTTCATCTTTTCTTAATATCTCCTCGCACAACCAAACGTCTTCTATCTTCGTCTAATTCATTGAAATGGTCAGCCACTTCTTGTCTGTATGTTTGGATTGCAAAATATGTTTGTCCTAACGCAATTACTTCCTTCCTCGGATCACCATTTTGCACAATCAGATAGCAAGCGTATCTGGTTAATTCATAATCAACCATCGGCTTTGTGCCACCTTTAGGCATATTTCTTTTACATAGCTTAATTGCGGTCTATTTAGCTTGTTTCCTGACTACTCAGGAAAAATATTTCTACCCTCGCCCCACCTGTATTTTCAGAATTTG
>ERZ779835.63-NODE-63-length-29661-cov-8.207762_pt1 | contig 29661 bp, 64 predicted proteins | sample MGYA00511382_ERZ779835 | MGnify/ENA primary metagenome ERZ779835 (study PRJEB29588, sample SAMEA2150814) | human gut metagenome | biome: human gut; feature: human-associated habitat; material: faeces | place: Denmark | collected 2008/2010 ... | reverse complement strand
AATACTCCAGATGTTGAAGTAGATTTAACGAAAAATTCAGAAGGAAAATACGAAACAGAATTTGATAAAGATGCACAAGTGCAAAAAGCTATAGAAACAATAAAAACAAAAATAAAATAAAATCCACAACTTTTAGAGCAATTAATGTCGTTATATTTAATATTATATTTTATATAATAAATTTAGGAATGTTATTTATGATATTTCAAAATGGAGGTGTTTAATATGGGTGGCTGGGATAGCTGGTTTTGGATTTTTGATGCAAAAGATGGAGAGTAAGATATGGAGAAATTTAAATATATTTTTAGTAGTTTAATTTTTAATATTGCAGAAACAATCCTAATTTTCTTGATAGGCAAACTATTATGTTTGCCTACCAATTATATTATAACAATTATGTTATGTTTTATGATAAGTAGAGGTTGTTTTGGAAAAGCATTACATTTTAAAACTTGGTATCGTTGTTTAGTTTGGAGCTCACTTATATTATTAAGTTTATTTTTAATTTTAAAAGTTGATTTAGTAATATCTATTTTATTTACCATATTTGCAGCATTTATAATGACTGGAAAATCTAATATAAATGATATGTATTTGTGAAAACCTAATAATGAAAGTAAATATTCTGATATAGAAGAATATATTAAATATCATGAATATGATGATGAATTAATAGAATTTGAAGATAAAGTAAAGAAAAGAGATAGTAAACTTTATTTAATTTATAAATACAGATTTAAAGACCATAAAACATTCAGTGAAATATCCGAACTTTCTTGATATACCTACTAATAGAATTACAGAAGAATTGGATAAAGTAACTTTTAGTTTAAGAATTTATTGTAAAATATAAAATCAGTTTTTACTGGTTTTATTTTTTTTGATTTTTTCTTATACACCGTGTAGAGAAAATATTTTTAAATAGATATAATGGTGTCAGAAAGGAGATAAATGTAAATTAATATCTGGTTGCCTATTACTAGAAAATTTATGTTTATCTCTGTTCATTTTAATAGGAGGGGTATAAGATGTATAATAACTACCCAATATATGGAAATAATCAAATGTATATGCAAGATTTACAAAATATGAGAGATAGAATTGATATGCAAATGAGACAAATGCAACAAACACAATCTTCCAATCAAGTTCAACAAACACCAGCAATAAATCAAACATTTCAATTAAGTAATCCTCAACAAAATGCTAATGATTTTGATGGGAAATATACAAATAATATTGATGAAGTAAAAAATACTTTAACACTAAAAAATACATTATTTGTAAATAAAGAAATGAATACATTATGGCTAAAAGATGCAGCTGGAAACATAAAAACTTATTCTTTAACAGAAGTTATTGAATTAGATGAAAAAGATAAAATGATTATTGACCTTCAAAGACAAATAGAAGATTTGAAAGGAGTTGTTTTAAATGCAAAATCCGATGTTAAATATGATGATGCAAATGTTGCAAAGCAGAAATCCACAAATGTTTCAAATGATAAATCAAGCAAAAAATAATGGTACAAATCCACAAGATATGCTAAAACAAATGGTAGGAAATTCAAATCCTGAACAAATGCAAAATATTATTCAGCAAGCAAAATCAATGGGTTGTCCTGATGATATATTAAATCAATTACAAAATTTAAAATAAGGTAATATGTTCTTAATTGGACTTATTATAGATATTTTAAAAGAAAGGAGGAATATATTATGGATACAATGCCTTTAACTGCTGCTGATGTCGGAGCTGTTGTTGGAAACAATAGAGGTTACAATGATGGTTATGGTGCTTGGGGTGGAGAATGGTTTTGGATTATTATAATATTATTTGCTTTCTGGGGAAATAATGGTTGGGGAAACAATAGAAACAACGAAGTTGATATTGATACTCGTTTCTTGGAGAGAGATATATTTAATACTAACCAAAATGTTTCTAATACAGGTTGCCAAACTCAAAGAGATGTATTAGAAAATAGATATACAACTCAATTAGGTTTAGCAAATCTAGGAGCTCAAACACAAAATTGTTGTTGTGAAACTCAAAAAGAAATCCTACAAAACAGATATGACAATGCTTTACAAACTCAAACATTGTCTAGTCAATTAGCACAATGTTGTTGCGATTTAAGAGCCGAAAGTCTTGCTAATACTCAAAAAATATTAGATAAAATGTGTGAAAATGAAATTAATACATTGAGAACTGATTTACAATCTGCTCAATTACAAATTTCTCAATTATCACAAACTTCTAATATTGTAAATTCGTTAAGACCTACACCAATTCCAGCATATTTAACATGTTCTCCATACGAAAGTGCTTTCTATGGAAGATTTGGAAATTTTGGAAATTGTGGTTGCGGCTGTGGTTGTGGAAACACTACAATTATATAGCAAATGCCAATAAGGTATCTCGATTACGAGAACTTGCTATTTTTAAAAGAGATAGATAAGTTCTATCTCTATTTTTTTTTACAAGGAGGAATAAAAATGGGAAATTATATAGGAACAATTAATTCAGTTCAAGAACCTGCTATAACATTAGCAAATAATTCATCTAATATTGCTTTTTCTACTGATGTTGTTAGAACTAGAAGTGCAAACTGTTGTGGGTGGTTAAATCATTCAACAGGAAGTACACAATATCAAATAACTAAAGCAGGAATATATGAGATTATGTTTAATACAAATGTAACAAGTGCCACAGCTGGAAAAATTGCATTAGGGATTAAAGCAAATGGAGAGTTATTAAGTGGAACTGAAATGGACACAACCGTTGCTGCAAATGTATTTACAAATGTTTCTGCCAATAGACAAATTAGAGTTTGTTGCGATGGAAGTACAACAATAACAGTTGGAAGTTTACCAACATCTGGAGCAGATGCAACTCAAATACCTATTATAAAAAATGCTTCTCTAATAATTAAAAAAATTGCATAAATAATTCATTATGAATAATTATGACTATACTTGGTTTTTTATTATTATGACTTTGTTTAATTCTAGTTTAGGTATTAACAATAATGAAAGAAATATAGAGCAAGAAGAAAAACAAGAAATAATAAATAAAAAACTTGATAAGATTTTAAGTTTATTAGAGGAGATAAAATGAATAATGATGCAGATAGATTTGGAAGTTTTTGGTTTTGGCTTGCAGTTGTTTCTAATTATTGTCAAATAGAAAGCTACGAATTAAATAAAAAGCAAATTAGTAATGATGAATTATTAAAATATCTTGAACATCAAGATAACGATTATTTAAGAACAATAATAGAACAAAATATCCAATTAATAGAGCAGAATAATATAATTATTCAACTCTTGAAAGGAGGCAAAAGTGCATAAAAAATACTTAAAAAAAATAATTGAAAAAGGTTCAAAAATTGATATGGAAAAATTAGCAGAATTTATGGAAGAAACTATGGACCATATAAAAGAATGTGACCCTAAATTATATGATAAAATAGAATGTAAAATGTATGAAATGGCTTATGGAAAAATGTTGACAGAAGATATGGCTTCAAAATGGGTACATTCTATGAAACCATATGGAATGAAATGGACTAAAGAACAGACAGATGAAGTTATAAAAAAATATGGTTTAAATATAAATGAAATAGATTTTTGGGCTATTATGAATGCAATGTATAACGATTATCGTAATATTTTTGATGACAATGTTGAAACTTATATAAAATTATCAAGAGATTTTATAAAAGATGAAGATGCAGTTGATGGAAAAGTTTATGAATATTGGAAATATATTACAAAGCATTAAAAAGGTTTAATAGGCAACCTTTTATGTGGTACATTGGACAAAAGAAGTCGCTTTGACTGCAAATCAAAGAGAACGCAGGGCAGTACTGCGATGTACCTCCAAATTTAATATTTATATTGACAATGGTACTTTGGAAAATATAATAAACGGAAGAACTTACAAAGATAAACAAGTTATAATAAAAAGAATATTGACAAGCTAAAAGATATTAATTATAATATATTTGTATGAACAATATTTGGCTGTAAAATTCATCAGAACAATAGAAAGTCTTGTTTTTTCAAGAAACTTCTATTGTTTTTTTATTTTATATGATATAATTATATTGCCAATCAAAAATTTTCTTAATATTTTTACCTTTTTATATTTTTTATAGAATTAGATGTTTTTTATATCTAATTCTATTTTTTTTTGATATAATATATATGTATAAAAAAATAAAAGGAGGGATTGCAATGGAAAATTTATTACAAATTACTGCTATTGCAATACTTGCAGAGGCTGTTTGGGAAAATTTAAAAATGATTTGGCAAGATGGAAAAGTAAGTATTGATAGAATAGGAGCTTTAATTGTCAGCATTGTTATTTCGATGGCTACGCAATTAGATGTATTTGCAATATTAAATTTTGGCATTTCTATTCCATTTGTAGGTAGCTTTTTAACTGGAATTCTTATAAGTAGAGGTGCTAATTTTATTCATGATTTGTTAAATAAAATACAAACAATTTCTAATAGTTAGGAGGAAATAAAATGGATAATATAACAGAAGAAACAGTTGAATTTTCACAAGAATTATATGAAAAGAATATAAAAGAAAACACATTTGAAACTGAATATGAGGCAGGTGTTGATAATGCAAATAACTAATATAACTTGTCCAAGTTCAAAATATCCTACAAAATGTCCTGATGTAACAGTAAAAGATGGGATATGCGTACATAATACGGCAAATGATGCAAGTGCTATGTCAGAAATATCATATATGATAGGTAGACCAGATAAAGTTTCATTCCATGTTGCTGCTGATGATGAAAGAATTGTAACAGGACTTCCATTTGATAGAAGTTGTTATGCAGCTGGAGATGGAAGATATGGAAAAGGAAATGCAAATAAAATTAATATAGAAATCTGTTATTCAAAATCAGGAGGAGAAAGATTTGAAAAATCAGAAGATAATGCAGCTGCTTATATTGCATATCTTTTAAGGCAATATGGTTGGGGAATAGAAAAAGTATCAAAGCATCAAGATTATAGTGGAAAATATTGCCCACATAGAACTTTAGATATGGGCTGGGAAAGATTTTTAAATAAAATTAGGTATCATTTAGGAGAACAACAAAAACCAGCTCCAGAAATTAAAGATGAAGGAGGAAATTTAGAAATGGCAAGAGTATATCAAAATGGAAGCACACCAGAAACTGTTTATGCAGATACTGCATTATCAAAAAGAACAGGTACTTTAAATCCATGGGAAAAAACAGAATATCTTTCAATTGACAATAATAGACCTTTAGTAAGATATACAGTTGATGGAACTAATACTAAAAAATGTGGTTATGTATTATGGAAAGGTGGAGCAAAATAAAATGAGCCATTAGGCTCATTATATGCAGATTTAGTGTAATGGTAGCATATCGGTCTCCAAAACCGTTGGTAATGGTTCAAATCCATTAATCTGTGCCAATATTGACAAAAAATAAAAAATAAAATATAATAAAAATGATTAGCTCGTTGAATACATTTTTTTACAAAAAGAACTAGAATATTTTTTTAGTTCTTTTTGTTTATTAAATCTTCCATATACCAATCTATTAATTCAATTTTTTCTTGTAAAAATGCAATTACTTCAACTTTATCTTCCCAATTTTCTTGTGTTATTTCTTGTTCTAAATTATAAATAATGTTATTATATATTCTATATCTATTAGAAGCTTCAATTAATTTTGAATTTATAATCATTTTTCTTCTTTCTTCTTCTTCTCTTTTTAGTTCTTGTTGTCTTTGCAATTCTATTAATCTTTTTTTGTTTAATCTTCCTCTAGTTTTTAAACCTAAATTAAAATCATAATTTATTTTTTCCATTGCTTCTTGGAAATTTAAATTAAAATATTGCTTAACAAATTCAATTAAATCTCCTGTTCTATTACAAGAAAAACAATAAAAGCTTTTTTTATAAACTTTCATACTAGGAGAATTATCTTTATGAAAAGGACAATGACACATATATTTTTTTATTTCTATTCCATATTTATTTAGAATATCTTTCATATTTAATATATTTAATATTTCATCTTTCATTTTATACTTTCCTCTAATAATTTAATTTTATTTTTCTTTTTTTCAATTTCATCTTTTAATTTTAATATTTCTTGCTCTATTAAAAATTTTTCAATTCTTTTCTTAACTTCAATATTTATATTATATCTAATAAATACTCCATAATCAGGAATTGTTTTTATAATTAAATCTTCATTTTTTAGTTTCTTTTTAATTCTTCTAATTATAGTTAATAAAGGAGATTTGAAATAAACATAATCTTCTTCACTAGTATTATATATATACATTATTAATTCTTTATATGTGCAATTTCTATTCTTGTTTTTTATTAAAAATTGCATAAGTCTAAATTCATTTGGTGTCAATTTTATTTTTTTATTTCTTGTTACTAATTCTTGTGTATTTTCATCTAAAATCATTTTATCTACCTTCTTCCACAAAGTTATCCACAACTATGTGGATAACTATTTTATTTCAAATAGTGTAGATATTTCAAAATCTGGATTAATTAATTTAGTTATTGCATAAGCTAAAGTTTTACTACAACCTTGTTTTTTATTTAAAATTCTTGATAATGTTTCTTGAGAACAGCCTATTTCTTTTGCCATTTCTACTTGTGAAATATCTTTATTAATAACAATACCATCTTTTATAAAATACATTTTATTCACTCCTTTCTATATCTTTATCTTAACATATTCTTGACATGAAGTCAATAAAAAAATAAAAAAAATAGCCAAATTTTCATTTGACTATTTAACAATAAAAAGCACCCTAATGTTTATATAAATATTTTGTAGGGTTTGGTTGCGAGAGTAGGACTTGAACCTACAACCTCTAGGGTATGAACCTAGCCATCTGCCATTGATAGTATCTCGCTAAATCCGTAGGTTGATTTTAGCTCAACCCACAAAGCTAAAAAGGGGATATTTCATTGTATATCCATAACTAGGTTTATGAATTATTCTAGCCTGCAATACGATAAAAAAGGTGGTCCTAAAATATCATATCACGATATTAGTTATATTTTAATAATATTTGTATGCTATTAATATAGCAAGACCATCAGAAAGAAAAAGTCCAACTATAACAAAAATTACAAAACCAATATATCATACTTATATTAAAATTTTTCCTAATATCCACCCCATAGACTACTTTCTATGGGCAAATCTATCTACAAAGATAGCCCTAATAAAATTCCGCCAAGAACTCTATTATTAAAATGATAATAACATATTTTTATATCTTTGTCAATAGTGGTATCAAAAAATTATAAAATTTTATTTCCATTTTTTCTATAAATTGTTTTTCTCGATTTGAACATATTGCTATGAAATTGAGTGTTATCAACAATATCATAAACTAATGGAGTTTTTTTACCTTCAAATTTTCTTTCTACTCTTCCTACTGATTGAATTATTGTTGCTTTATCTCTATGAGGACTTGCTAAAATAAGCCTATCTAATCTTGGTATATCAAGACCTTCTTTTGCCAATCCATAAGTTGCAAATAATAAATTTTCTTTTCCATCTCTCATGTCTTGTATATATTGTTCTCTTTGTGCTTTCTTCTTTTTACTTGTCATAGTTCCATCAATTTTTACACCATATCCTATTTTTTCTTGAAGATATGAAAGTTGAGTTAATCTATCTCCAAGAACTAGTGTATAATTATTTTTACATTCTTTTAATATATCTAATATTATTTCATTTCTATCTTCATCTTCTGATAAAAATGTTGTTAATTTTGAATAATCTATTGTTCCATCTGTTTTCTTGGCATCTCTAGGGATTTTAAAGTCAGTATAAATTGGTTGTATTTCTGCTTTAATAGTTCTTTCTGAAACTACTTCTTTTGGAACTTCACATATTATAGGTCCAATTAAAGAAAATAAAGCTTTTTCTGTTCCTTTTATATTTCTAAATGGTGTAGCAGTTAAGGCATACTTATATCTGCAAGATAAAGCATTTATGACTTTATAAAACATTCCTAATTGAGCAGGAGTTCCACAAATCCTATGACCTTCATCTACAACTATACAATCCCATTCATTTTTAAATTGTGATAAATCTAATTTTACTAATGTTTGGACAGTAGCAAAAGTAATATGAGTTCCTATATCTATTTTGCCTGCTGCTATTTTGCCAAGACCAACACCTTCTAAATTACTTTTTGCTCTATCAAAACTTTGATTTAATAAATCGTAAGTATGCGTAATCCAAAGAGTTTTTAAACCTAATTCACTAATTAATTGTAATGCAGTTTGTGTTTTACCACTTCCAGCTGGCATAACAATAACTCCATTTTTAGATTTTAAAGCTTCATTTTTTGCCTTTTCTTGATAATCAAACAATTTTATATTGCTTTTATAATAAATAATATTAGGATTTAAACATTTTAATGAATAATCTTCTTTAATTGGATAAAGTTTATAAATATCTTTGAAACAGCCAAAAGGTAATATATAGTCATTTCCATGTTTTTCATACCAATATAATCTTCTTGGAATATTATAAGTTGGAAATCCTAATCTTTCATTTTGTGCATATTGAGGATTATCTATTTCTAAATTACTTTTACAATATTTTTCTATTATAGGTTCTGCATCTATTATTCTTATAATATTATCTACTATAATTTTGCTCATTTTATAAACCTCCAAATATATCCTCCAGCAGTTTTTTGTTTTCCATTGCAAACTCTTGAAATACTTGCTTCAAATATTCCTGTTAATCTTTGTGCTTCTTTTAATCCATTAAATATTTTGATTTTTTTAAAATTATTTTTATTTATTTGTATTATTTTTTTTGATAAAGGATTGTCTTTTCCAAATTTTCCAATAATAGGTGTTTTTACAAAACTAGAATGAATTTTATGTTTTTGATTTTCACTTATAGTACACCATTCTAAATTATTAATACAATTATTTGCTTTATTCCCATCTTTATGATTAACTTGTGATTTATTCGCTGGATTAGGAATAAATGCTTGTGCTACTATTCTATGTATTAAAAAAGCTTTTTGTTTTTTGTTTTTATATAATCTTATTAAAAAATATCCTGTTCTTGTTCTATTGAGTTTTAGTATTTTATTAGTTTTTAAAGATTTAACTCTTCCTAAATTGCTAACTTGATATAAACCTTCATATCCGTTTTATATCTTTCCATATTTCTTTACTCATAAAAATTCTCCTTATATGGCGATATTTCTTTTAAATCTATACTCTTCTTGTTAAAATCTATATCATCAAAATCAATATAATATAAATTATTATTCCAAAGAATTGCTAATGAAAATATAGTTTCTGGATTTCTACATTCTCTAATTCTTTCATAAGCAAGTCTTTGATTTTCTTCAATTCTTGATATTGGGAATAATCCACTTTTATTATTTAATGTTTTACAATCATATAATTCAGGGAAATCTCTTTTTATTGCAATTATATCACAAGGCTGGCTTCCTATGTGTGCAGCTCCTTCTATAAAATGAACCCAATAATTTTTTGAAGCCAAAAAATTAGCAAAATCTTTTTCAAAATTTGAGCCTAAAACTTTATTATTCATTTTATCCTCCTAATACAAGTACAACATTTAGACATCATACTTCTATATTGTTTATTTTTTATTTTACTTATCTCTGAATTGCACATTCCTATAATTCCAGTTTCATCATACAATTTAAAATCCCTACAATTTCCACATTTATTTTTCATATTTACACTATATTCACATATACTCATTTTAAATCCTCCAAATTTATTTCTAATGCAGTACATTTAAAATTTTCATTAGTTCCTTCATGATGATTAACTATTAATTTTTTACCTAAAATATCTTTACAAGGTATCAAATATCCAACGCATAAACAACTTATTATTATATCATCTTTAAATTGCTCTTTCACATTATAGTAATCATCATGTATAAATTTTATTTTATCTGTTTGAACAGGCTCTACATCTTTATATATATCTATACCTATATATTCAATTCCTTCATTTGCAAATAAATATCCAAACATATTAATATTACTACCTACATCAATAACCCTTTTTGGATTATACTTTTTAACTCTTTCTAATATAGCTTTATACCATTCTAAACTTTCAGAACCTTCATCAATATTATATTGAAGCATATCTGACTTATATTCTCCATAATATCTATTAGGATTATTTTCATTTATTTTATATAAATAATCAATTACTTCTTTTAAATTATTAAATTTCATTCTAATTCTCTCCAAAATCAATTTTAAGGCATTTTATTTTTAAAAGGGTATAACTTGTTTGGTTGAACCTAAAATCAAGAAATACCCTTAAAATTTTATTAAATTTAATTATTAAAATGGTAATGGTTCATCATCAAAATTGTTAGTTGCAGGTGCTGAATTTTCAAATTGCAAATCATTTTGACTTTCTCTTTTGCTATCTGCAAAAAAACATTGCTCTGCAATTACTTCTGTTGCATAATGTTTTTGCCCTTGGTCATCTTGCCAATTTCTTGTTTGTATTCTTCCTTGTATTGCAACTTGCATACCTTTTTGAAAATATTTGCTACAAAATTCTCCAGTTTTTCCCCATGCTACAATATTTATAAAATCAGCAGTCGGTTGACCCTCTTTAGTAAATCTTCTATTTACTGCTAATGTGAAATTAGCAATTGCTGTGTTATTTGTTTGAGTATATTTGATGTCAGGGTCTTTTGTTAATCTTCCTATTAAATTTACGCAATTCATTATTTATCTTCTCCTTTTTTCTTTGTTGTTTTCTTTGTTTTCTTTGTTGTTGTTTTCTTTGTAGTAGTTTTTTTTGTTGCTTTTGCTTTTGCTGTTTTTGTTGTTTTTTTAATAGTTTCTTCTTTTGGTTCTTCTCTTTCAGGTTCTGCAATATCAGGTTCTGCAATATCAGGTTCTGCAATATCAGGTTCTGTTTTAGAAACTATTTCATATTTTTCTAATAATTCTTTATAATCTTTTTCTAATTTTTTGTTTTGTTTTTTTATTTTATCATTTATTTCATTTGCTGTTTTTAATTCTGTTCTTAATCCTTCTTTTTCACTTTCTATTATATTCATATCTTTATTCATATTTTCTATTTTTTCTTCTAATTCTGAATTTATATTTAAAGCATCATTTTTCTTGTTTCTATAAGCTTCAACTAGTTTTTTTTCTTTTTCTAATTTTGCTTTATAATTTATAACAATAAAAATATTTAAGATTAAAAGTATTATTAAAATTGCTATAATTGTAATTAACATTGCTTTCCCTCCTTTCTATAAATCTCTATAATCTATGACAGATGTTAATTGTTTTGTGAATTTACAATAATCACATTTTTCGCATCTATCAGGGGAGATTAATCCATTTTTTATGTTATTTATTCTAGGTAAAATTTCTTTAATTATATCTAGCTGTTTTTCAAGTTCTTCATCTGGTATTCCTAAAATAGCTATATCTGGTTCATTTTCTTTTGTTACTGCTGCTATATAAAATGGTAATTTTTCCCCAGTATTTTGTCTAACTATCTCTTGATATAAAGCACCTTGTAATGTATATTTCCAATAGTCTACAAAATTTTCTTTTGTCTTGGTTTCATTATTCCAAATAGGTTCAAAATCCCTTACGCATTTCATATCAACAATAACTTTGTCAGGAAAATAACTATCAATTTTTATTTTAATTGGAACATTTGCAATTTCTCCTGTCATTATTGTCTGATGATTTCCAGAGATATATTTCATAAATAATTCATCTCTTTCAATTCTATTTAATATATAATCTGCTTTGACATATTCTGATTTTAAACTTCCATCTTTTTTCAATATCTCTGGGTGTTTTGCTTTAAATAAATCTAAAGTTCCAGAAACTGCTGCATCAACATAGCTTCCAACTAAAAGGGCTGTTGTGCTTTCTTCTGTCCATTCTCCATTTATTTTAGCCATTGTTCTTGCTTCACAATCCATAAAGCTTTTTATTTGTGAACTCCCACAATATTTTTTTTCGTTTTCCATATCAAAATAATTTTCTTCATACAAATTATGATTATTCATTTTTATTTCTTTCCTCCATTCCTTTTAAAAATGGTTCTGCAAATTTTTGTTGAAATTTTAGCTTTTTTATTAAAAGTTTATCTAGTTTTTGTGTTCTTTTTAATTCATCTTTTTCTTTTTTTATTATTTCTTCTTGCTTTTTAAATTTTTCCATACCCTTTTTATATTCTTCATAGAACTCTCTAATGTCTTTTGACATAATTATCTCTCCTCTTTGTTTATTTTTAAAGAAACTGCTGAAACTTCATCATCATTAATATAAATTGTTTTAAAAGATGGAGAAATAGAAAAATCTATTCCTGATGGAGCTGCATATCCTCTTGCGATTGCTACTGCTTTTATAGCTTGATTTACTGCTCCAGCACCTATACATATTAATATTATTTCTTTATTTTCATTTGATACTCCTATAATAGCACCTGCTACTGAATTTGGATTTGATTTTGATGATACTTTAAATTCCATTTTTAATTCCCCCTATACCATATAAGCTTCTGATGGTGTTAATTTATTTCTAGTAATTCTAACTTTTTTACCATTTACTTTTTTTATTTTTGAGTTATTTTTATTTATCAAGTCACAATATCCTTGAATACTATATTTTTCTATTTGTTTAGACCTCCAAGCTTTTCTTATCTTGTTGTTTTGTTGTCTTAATTTTAATTTATTTCTTTTAATTTGCCTTAAAACTGACATTTACTTTTCCTCCTTAAAATCTTTTTTTAATTTTTCTACTGCCATATTTATTGTGAAAAACATTTCATCAGGTGTAAAAATTCCATTCCTAATAAGCTGTTCAACCATACTTGCTATACAAGTTCCAATTTCTGCCTTTGTACCTTGATAAAATTGTTTTGTATTTTCTGCACCTTTTTCTTTATAAATTCTTATAGAAAATTCTAAATTTGTATAATCATTCATTGCTTTTTTCATATCATTGTTATTTATCATTATAAACACCTACAATTCTGTAATCATTAATTCATTTTCGTTATCATTATCATTAATTATTCTTTATTTCCATTTCCATATATATTTACCTGCTCTTTTTAATTTCCCATTACAGCAATCTCCAATATGATTTATATTTGTTTGTTGTGTTGCTTCTGTATAACTTGAATATTCTTTTATAAAATTTCCATTTAAATCATATTGTATAACTTTTTTAGAAAGTGGATTTAATTTACCTTTTTTATTTAACATAGGTTTATTAGGCTTTTGTAATCCAATATTATAAGCATGTAATTGATTTTCACTTATAGTACACCATTCTAAATTATTAATACAATTATTTAATTTATTTCCATCTTTATGATTTACTGTTTCTTTATTTTCAATATTTGGAATGAAAGTTTCTGCTACTAATCTATGAACATTATAAGTTTTTGAAATTTTATTTTTATGTAAAACAATATTATAATATCCAGTATTAGATATTTTTGGTTTCATTATTAAATTTCTCTTAAAATATTTTTTACTTCCTGCATTCCAACCATACAAAGATTTAATATTTCCAAAATTACTAACTTGATATAATCCTTCATAGCCTTTAATATCATTCCATATTTCTTTCATAATTTACTCCATTTCTGTAATAATTAATTCATTTGAATTAGTTGTTCGTGTAGCTATATATTGTAAACCTTTTTCTTTACATTTATTATATAATAATTCTCTATTTGTATCACTTAATTTTTCTACCCCATCAAGAAGTATTAGCTTTAAATTATTTGGTTTACTTAATGCTACATCAACACATAACATTAATTGTTCTCCTTCTGATAAATTTGAAATTGGTTTTCCATCTATCAAAGGTTTTCCGTTTTCAACAGTCAATCCTTTAACTGGAATAGTAGCTGTTTTTAAAATTTCTCCGTGGTAAATTTCTTGCAAGTTCTATTTTTCTAGTATATTCTTGTGATTGAATATTTAGTTCTTCAATTTGCTTTTCATATTCTTTCATTCTTTTATATTCATTTATATAAGATTTCATTTTTTCTGCTAAATCACATTCTGCTTGCATTTCTGTAATATCTACTGGAGTTTTTTGTGCAAATTCTTTAGCTCTTCCTATACTTTCATCTAAAGCAGCAATTTTCTTTTCATATTCTAAATTAGCAATTTTCTTTCTATCTTCTAAAGTATTGTTTAAGTTGTTTAATTTTTCTTTATCTGATTTTATTTGTTCCTCTAATCTAGCAATTTCTTTTTGTAAATTTTCTCTTTCAATAGATATATTTTTTTCCTCTGCTGAAATTGCTATTTGTCTTTCTGCTTCATAACCTTTTACTTTATTATCATAGTTAGCAATGAATTGTTTAGCTTCATTTATTCTAGCATTTTGTTCTTTTATTGTCATTAATTCTTTTAATTTTTCAGTTAAATTGAATTTTTCCCATTTTCCAGCATCATATTTTTCAGGTAATCCATCTGCTATATCAGAAATAAAAGCTCTATTATTTCTAATATCTCTATTAATATCTTGTCTAGCTTTATAATATTCTCCATCTTCTGATTGAATTTCGTTTAATACTTCTAATATATTTTGAGAGTAATCTACACCTGATGGGATTTCCCCAAATTTTTCTTTAATCCAATTTAAATCCCAATCAAATTCAATTAAATCTAATATTATTCTATTTTGCTCTTGTTTTGACATTTGTGTAAATTCAACAGGATTTAATTGCATAGGAGTAAATATTTCTTTCAAAAAACTTTCAGGACTATTTATTTCTTTTTCATTTTGTTTGATTGATTTATAATCAGAGCTTTGTGTTCTTTTCTTTCTATTAATTGATAATCCTGTATCTGTTTCAATTAATATTTCTCCTTCACTTTCTCCTTTTTTTACAATATAATCTCTTTCGCTTGAATTTGTTAAAGCATATCTTATTGCATCTAATATTGATGTTTTTCCTTGACCATTTGAACCTGTAATTTCAATTGACTTTCCATCTAAATTTTGTTCCTTAATTCCAAATAAATTACTAATCTTAATTTTACTAATTTTCATTGTTATTTTTCTCCTTTATACATAAATTTTTTCTTTCTAATATAAACTCCATCATTGACCAAAAACATTTCTATCCATGGTTTTTCTTCTTCATCTAGTCCTAATTCTTTTCTAAATTCAATAGGAATTACAGCTCTTCCAAATAAATCCATTCTTCTTGACAAACCTTTTATATCTCCTAATTGTATATCAATATTTGGCATTTTAAATTCCTCCTTTCTTTGATAATGCAATGGTATCATTTTATTGATTTGATGTCAATACATTTTTTGAAATATTTTACAAAACATCTTTCATTTCTCTTTTATGAGAACTACTATTGAATATATCTTCAATTTCTTCTGTTGTTTGAACTCCGTTTAATGCTTCTGGCACATAAACCCTAGCAAAAAATGAAGTAGCTCTATAAGATAACATTAGTTCTGGCATATTAAGCCATTTAGTATTGCTAGTCCAGCCTTCTGACCTTGCCATTTTCATATTAACTTCTGGTCCTTTTATTATTTCTCCTGTTTCTCTATCTATTCCTTGCATATAACAACCATAACTTTCTGTTCCTTTTTCCCCAAAGAATATTAATTGAAGATTAGAATATTTATTGCTTTTTTCTATTAATGTTCTACAAAAACTTCCTGACCAACTTGTTTTTCCTTTTATAATATTTAAGTTTTGCATTACAGAAAATGGGTCTAATCCTAATTTTTGTGCCATTCCAATAGCAACTATAACATTTTCAGGTTTATTTTGATAAGTTTGTGGAATTATTGTAGATTTTGCTAATTGAGTTGCCATTCTCCAATTGTCTGAAAATTCTTGAATTGGAGTTGGAGCATTTTGTTTTGGTTGTATTACTTCTGGTTTATTTTCTTCTTGTTTATTTTCTTCTTTATTTTCTGAAATATCAGATACTGATACTCCATCTTTTTGAAGTTCGAAAACTTCTGGTTCTTTTACATTATTTTCTACCTTTTCCATATTAATTTACACCTTCTTCCTCTTTAATTTTTATTATTCCTTTAGAATATAATTTCAATATTTTTAATATTTGCTTTTCTCTTTTAGAAGAAAACTCTCTATATCCAATTCCTATACTTCCATCAAGATATATTTCTATTTGATTTTCTAGGTCTACATAAAATGATAATTCTCCTGTAAGTTCACTAAATCTTTTTGAAAATCCTTCTTGTAATAATATAGATAAGTCTATATCTGGATTAATTACTATTCCTTCCATTTATTTTTAACTCCTTTCAATACTTTTTTTATAAAATTATATTTTTCTAATTCCCATTCAAATTTCCCTAACATTGAGCCATCTTTACATCTTACTAAATAAAATTTTTTATTTTTATTATAGATTTGATATTTTTCATTAGTGCTTTTGTCTAGCACATAATCTCCAATATTAAACATTTTATTTCTCCTTTTTTATATCATCAATAACTTTTCTACCTTGTTGCAAAAAACTTTTTAAAATTTTTAAATCATCATTCGAGAAATCTGTTCCTACTAATGTTGACTGAAAATCATGTAAAAATTTTCTCATTTCATTAGTTGTTTCTAAATAAAGGTCCATATCTATTCCTCTAAATATCCCTAAAGTGGCAGATAAAGCCATTTTATTAAACATCTCTTGACTTTGTTTATCCATATTGTCATACATTTCTTTTTCTTCTTCACTAAATTCCAAAACATACTCCTTTCCCCTTTTAAAAATATTATTTTTCATATTGTTTTAATCCTTTTAATCTCATTGCAACTCTTGCTAAAGTAATATTTCTTACTGTATTTTCTTTATTTTCTATATGACATAAAGTTTTATTAGAAATATCTAACATATCAGCAAGCTCTTTTTGACTTAAATTATTTTTTACTCTGTAATCTATTATCATTTTTGAAACTTCTTCAATTGTAATCATATGTATCACTCCCTTCCTTTAAATACATTATACTACATTAAAATAAATTTGTCAACACTTTTTTAATTTTTTTTATTATCAAATGAATAAATTGGTATTCCAGTTTTTGCATCATATCCTAATATGTTTTTTTTATCAATATAACTTTTATCGTGTCTTTTTATTTCTTTTTTTAATTTTCTTATTCTTAAAAAATCTTTAAATTTATTCATAATAACTCCTAATTTTCATTTTCAAATAATTTAAAATATTTCTCATAAACTGGCTGTAATGCTTTTTTCACATCATCATTGTATTCTTGGAACATTTTTTTACCTCTTTTACTATTTATGTTAATTTTTTTATCACAATTTGAGCAGTCTGTTCCTTCGCAAACTATATTACACCATAAACAATCATTCATATTTTATTCCTCCTCTTTTAAAGTTATAAGACTAGTCATATCAAAAGTAATTTGTTTTTTTATAAAAGCTTCATTTATTTTATCTAAAATTGTTTTAAAATTTATTGGTCCTATTGTTTTATATTCTCCAATATGTTGGAAGCCACTCTTTACTGTTATTATTCCATTATCTTCTGAAATATCTAATCCTGCCATAGGAATATATATTTCTTCTTTATTTGAATTTATAATTTTAATATCCATATTATTTATCCTCCTTTATTTGATATTGATAAATAGTTTCTTTGTAACTGTCAATTTCTATTTCTTTTAAAGTTATTTCATCTTGTAAATCATCTATTCTATTATCCTGTGCTATTATTGTTCCTATTGAATTTGCAAAAAAAACTAGATATACACAAGATAATATAATAATTATATATATTAGAATTTTTATTTGAGTTTTTTCTTTCATATTTTCTCCTTTCTAGTACGCAGGACTTCCAAAATGTTTTGGGTGTATTTTCCATCTTCTAAAAAATGTTCTTGCTATTTTTTCAAAAATATAATTATTTAAAGATATTCCATCTTCTGTTTCTTTATCTTCAAATTCAACAGAAATCCATTCTACTTTAAATTCCTTATCACAATTACCCATATCATATCCAGCATAATAAAAATCTTTGTAATAATCATGTGGCATTGTCCTTTTATTTGGGCTTATATGATAACACATAATCATATTATCTTTTAATAATACATCTATATAAATTTTTTTATTTTTTTTCCAATTAAACTACCTCCAATTAGCCAAAGAACATAATATATGAAGAATTTATATATTCAATCATATCTCCGTTTTTTATTTTTACTACTTCATTTCTTTTTATTTTGTTTTCAAATTGCTTCATATTTTTACAATTTAATACTTCAACATCTTCAAATAAAAACTCCATAGCTTTCAAATATTTTAATTTTAGCATTATCTTTTTAGTTCCTCCAATAATTCTTTTAAAGTTATTATTTTTATTTTTAATTCTTCATTATTAGGAAATTCTTTTTTTAATTTTTCTAATATTTTTATTTTGTGTTCTATAAAATCTATTGGTATAACTTCTTGCATAGTAATCATAATTGCGTTTTTTTCTCTTTTAATTCCAAATAATACATTTTCTGGAATATTTTTTATATAATTATACATTTTCATTGCTAGTTCTATTGTCTTTCCATTTCTTAATCCCATTATTATTCTCCTTTCAAAGCTTTTCTTATTCTTGTCATTTCAATACCTTCCATCATCATTTGAGATTTCAATATTTCAGCTCTTTCTTCTGGAGAAGCATCATATGGGCTTCTACCTTCTCCATCTAAAATTTCTTTTGGGAAAATTCTATTTTTATTTATAAAAGCTCTGTAAAATATAAGTTCTTGTTTTCTAAAATCTTCTAAATAAACTGAAAGCATATATCTAAATTCAATTTCTTGTGATTTAGTTAATTTTGTATAACATTTTACTCTTTTTTTCCATCTTCTATATAGAGGTGCATTATCAAAAAATGAAAATAATATTTGAGATGCCAATCGTACTTCTATATCATTTCTTAATTCTAATTCTACTTCGTTTATTTCTTCATTATTTATTTCATCTTCTGAAATGTTATATTTTTTCATTAATTTTTTTAATAATTTATCAGCATTTTCTTTTTCTCCGTTAACTCCTCTTTTGGCTAATTCTTGTAATTTTAATAATAATTCTTTTTTGTTATCCATTTTTTACTCCTTTCCATGTGGAACATTACAATCCTAAAGTCAATAAATCAAAATATGTATAATGTCCGTTTTTAAACCAAACTCTTCTTGCTATTTGATTTGCTTCATTTCTTTGATACCCATTACCCATCAATAATTTTACAAATCTTTTTCTTGTTAAATATTTTATTTCACATTCAAATTCAAAAGTACATTCACTTAATGATTTAGCAAAATCTGACATTGCAATTCCTACCTGTTTTGCTGCATTTGAAAATTTTTCTAACGCTTCTATTGATGCTTTTGTTTCTGATATTTCTGAAACACCTTTTATCTCTGAATATTCTCCATCTTCATCTTTAAAAAATAAACTTCCTTTAACACTACTCTCTAATGGCATCATTATATTTTATATTCCTTTTTAAATATATCAATATTAAAAATTAAATCATATAAAAATTCTGAATTAGATGGAACTTTAGGATATAGTTTTTTAAAGCTTTCATTTTTCTTGTATGATGAAGTTATTGCGTGTCTTATTGCTCTTTCTACTGCTGATGGGGAAGTAGAATTCTCTATTTTTTTATAAATCATTTCGTATATAGTAGTAATTTTTGTATGTATTTTTTGTTTTCTCAAAATATCAACTGCTTTTAAAATATAATGGTATCCTTGTAAATTTGAATAAATGCCCAGTTTAAATAATAGTAATCTTAATTGGAAACCTTGTTTATCATCTTTTTTATTCTTTTCAATTGTAACATTTTTATCTATGCATCTTATAAATTCTGATGTTTCTACAATTCCTTTTTCGCATGGATATTCACAACCATGACAGTTATCATCAATAAACTTTTTTACTTCTTTTCCCATATTATTTGCCTACTTTCATATTTTTTCTTAATTTTCTTAATTCTCTCATTCTTTCAGCACATTTTTGGTTTTGTATTCTTTTTTCTTCTTCTGTAAGATTTTGTTTTCTTCTGTCTTGATATTCTTTTTGCCTCTTCTTTTCATATTCTTTTTTACATTCTGCATCACAAAAACGAATATTTTTCCTTGCTACAATTATTTCTTTACCACAATTTTTGCATATATTTTTATAAATTAATCCGTTTTGTTTATCTTTCAATCCATTAGCAATTTCAATTATTTTGTTTGCATATTCAACCATTTTCTTAATATCTTCTTCCATATTTATCCCCCCTTTTTATATTTTATTTTCTTCATTTAATACAAATTCATATAGTCTTTTTAATTTATTCTCAAATTCTTCTTCTTTCGCAAATGGAATACTAGCAACTTTTCTATATCCCATTGAATAAGTAGCAACTGTTCTTATTGCATCTTCTATTGTGCCTGTTGAACCAAATTTTTTATAAATTTTATCATGATATTCTTTTCTAATCTTAACTGTACTCACTTGCCTTCTAACATATATTGTATCTTTTAATTTTAGTTCATTCATCATTTCTTCTTTTAATTCTTCTTTTAATTCCTTTTTTAATTTTTCAATATCATATTCCAAAGCTATTCTCCTTTTTCTAAAATATCATATAATTCAAATATTTTTGTTGCAATTTCACTACATTTTTTCATTATTTCATCATATTGTTTTTGGTTGTCTGTTTGTAATCCATGATGTGTTCTTCCTAATGTTGCATAATATCCGCCTTCCCAATTTATTTCTACATCAGGGCTTAATATTTTTTTATGTTGATTTCTAGTTCCTCCTACTTCTAATTGATATAGATTAGCATTTATATTAATTACCATATATTATCTCCTTCTTTATTTATTTCTTCATATAAACTATTTATACAATTTTTGTGCATATCAACAATTATGTTTGGGTCTAATTTTTGATTTATTGTTGTATCTCTTCCTAAATATTTGTACCAAGATATTTTTATATCTTGTAAATTAGATTTTGTTCTGTCTACTTTATATAAGAAATTATATTCTTGTACCTCTTCATCGTTCCAACTATATGCTTGAACTTCAAATGTATCATTTTTGAAAGAATTTCCTGTGTTTCCAAAAGGACTTGCATAATCTTTTTCTCCTTTGTTCCACATCATTATTTTCAAAACTCTTTCTATTCCTCTTAATAAATCTACTATATAATCTTCACAAGGATATTCATGATTTTCATTTGTATTAAACATTAAATTTCCTAACTCCATATTAATCCTCCTTTCTTATATAATAATCACAACTTGTTAATGTATGTTTAAATTCGCATTGTGATACTAATTCATCTTTTTCAAAATTATTATTTGCTATATGTCTTTTACAAGTAAACTTATATGGGCAGCTAATCGCTACGCAAAATGTCATATCATGTGTCATATTGTTTTCTCCTTTCATTAAACACATTATACTACATTAAAATAAATTTGTCAACACTTTTTTAAAAAAAATTAATTGTTTTCCGTAGGTTCATATATTCCTAGTTCTTCTTTAGCTTCTGGTAATAATAAAATCTTCTTCATGTACCAAATACCATTTGATTTTATAAATGTTTCTCCATAATTTGTTAATAATAAATTGTTCATATCTAAAGTATTGATTTTTCCTCTACCATTACAATTAAGTTTTATGTATTTATCATAAGCTTCTTTGAATATACTTCTTCTTAATCTTAAACTTGGCATAGTATCATCTTTTATATAACAACATTCTTCTATAAAGTTTAGTAATGTGTTGTTTTCTTTTTCATATGCTATTCTTTCTCTTGCTAATTTTTCAGGTTCTATGAAATGATAATTATTATTTACTACTTTTTGCAATTCTTGAATTGCTAATGCTAAAATTGTATTTTTTTCTTTTAACATTTTTTCAAAAAGCATTGGGTCTTGTTTTTCTTTTGGTATTACATTGTTACAAAATACTGGCATAATCCTTTCATATACCCATTTTCCAGTATCTCCTCCAAATCTTGGTAACTTATTACAGTTGAACCATAAAAATCCTTTAAAAAGGAAATTGAAACTATTTTTGAATTTAAAGTCTATCTCTATTGCATCTCCACCAGTTAATTGCTTAAAAATACTCATATCTTCTATTCTTTGATAGCTCATATCATTACAACCAGCTAGTCTTTTTTGATATAATGATGCCGTTCCGTGTTTATCATTTACTTTTTTTAAATCTATGTTAGATACATTATTATAACCAACCAAGTATTCTGCTAATCTCTTTAATTGGGATTTTCCAGTATTTCCCTGTCCAACTAAAAATAGGGCTTTTTTCGTTCTGTACGCATAAACATTTGAAATAGCAACTCCTAAACATTGCATAAGTAATTCAAATGTTTCTATATCATCATCACAAAGTGTCATCATGTAATCAAAGAAAACTGGAGCATCTGCTGGTGCATTTTTTATATCTTCATATTTCGCTGGTATTTGTATTGTTGACAATATATCTGGTGTATGTGGTAATAATTCATTTGTTTTTATGTTATATAATCCATCTTGAAAATTAATAATATCTTCATTATTATTTAAATCTTCGTATTCTACAAAGTTCATTTCTGTTTTTAATTCATAAAGAACTTCGTTTATATCTTTAGAGTACCTTAATTGATACGGTATAAAACTTTTTATAAATCCTTTCATTTCATCATCTGAAATAAATTTATAATATCCATTTGTATAAACATAGATAAGAGGTTGCTCACTAGCAGCACTTTTAACAAAAACATATTTTAGGTTTTTTTTGATAAAATCTGCAAGTTCCATGGGAAGTACCTTATATTTTCTTGAAATTGAACCATCTCTTTTTCTAGTTTCATCACATTTTATCCATTTATTATTTGTTTCGTTGATAAAAAATTCTTTTTCATTAGCTTTTGCTATATATTCCATGGAAAAGCCCTCCTATTCTTTATTGAAATAATAATCTAATTGCTCCTGCATCTCTGGAGTATTAAAGGCTGTTTTATTCTTCAAATTGATTAAGGACATTGCTAACATTTTTTTACATTTGCAACCATTAAATATTAAACTCAAAAATCTTTGAGTGACACCTAATATATTTGCCATGGAAGCATAGGTTCTTCCATCTTTTAGTTCTTCTTTCTTGTCATCTTTTATAATATACATTTTACAATACCTCTCTTCCGTTATTTTCCATTTTATTTATTATATCTCTAATATCATCAAAAGTATGACCTCTATTTATATAAGCTACAAATATTCCTAGTAATCCAATTTCTAAATCTATTTCACTACCATAAATTTCTACGATTGCTTTATCGGAATATATATCTTGTTCAAAATGTATTATACAACTTTTATCTTTATATCTCCTTTTTGGTTTTTTATTTTTAGATTTTTTGAAAATCATATTCCTTTTCCTCCATCTTTCAATTCTATTGTTTTTATTCCTTTGGTTTTATCTTTTAGCCTTTCTAATAATTCTAATATTACAATATTAGCATCTATCGCTCCTTCATGAACTAAATTATCAATAATAAGACAAGCACCTATTAATAAATCTCTTTCATTTCCATATGCTTGTAAACTTGGTCCATCTCTATCTTCTCCTTTTACTAATTTAATATAGCATTTTACTTCATCTTCATTAATTTTTTCCTCTTGTTTTAATTCTTCTAAACTTTTCATATTATTCTCCTTATCCTTTCATTATTTTATCTATTAATCACAAAGTCCATCATACATTGATGCTTTTTCTTCTATTTCATTAATATATTTTAAAAATGTATCACAAGCTTTACTATCTAAAGTGACTTTAGTTTTATTTTCTTTATCTATTGCTGCAATTCTAAATAATTCTTTTATATTTTCAATATCTTTTATCATATCTTCACTCATTCTTCTGCTCCTTTCTCTGAAAATGAATATTTTTTTATATTTTTTATAAAATCTTCGACATCAAATTCCCATTCACAAATTGGTATATTAGTAGGATTCCCCCAAGCTTTTGGTCCTGCATATCTTATACCTGTTCCATTTCTATCTACTAATTGTAAACTATAACCTTCATTACCTCTTACTATTTTAACTCTTATTTTACTCATTTTTAATCACTCGCTTTCTCATAAGTTTTTTCAAATATATCTGGCTTACATGGATAAAACTCTCCATTTACTCCTTTGATAATATAATCTTTTAAATTTGCTTTCATATCTCCTTCTAATGTCTTTATTATTAATGAACCTAATGTGCAACCGCCATTATCAAATCTAATATAAAAATTTTTTCCTTCTGTTTTTACTCCATCTGACTCACATTGATAATTTGTTCCTTCTAAAAAATTATATATATCTACTACATTTTGTCCGTTCCATTGTATTGCTTCTATTTCTACTGGTAATTTTCTATATTTACTCATTCTCTATCCCTCACTTTCTGTAACATCATAACCTTCTCTTTCTAATGCTTCTTTAAGTTCTTCATCTGTTGTTCCTAATATTCCTAAATACATATCTCTGAATATATCTGCTATATTTTCTAAATCATATTCATCACATTCTACTTCATAATTTCCAAATCTATATTTCATATTATCTGTCCTCCTCTACTTTATATTCGATGCTTTGCATTTGTTCTTTTGTCAATATTGATACTAGTTTTATTCCATTTTGTATATCTTCTTTTAATGCTTTTAAATAATCTTCTGACCATATATATGTAATATCTTCATGTAATACATCTTTTATATGAACTATATCGCCTACTTCTACTAAATCAATAATATTTTTATTATGGTCTAATACTTCATCTTTTAGTTGATATTCTTCTAATACGCAAGTATTATCTCCAAATTCATCAGCTATATCTGTATCTAAAATATATCTTTTATCTTCTATTTCTATAATTCTATTTATTCCTTGATTTCTTGCTAATCTCACATATTCTCCAACTTCAATTTCCATTCTCTACTTTCCTTTCAAACTATTTTTTTTATCGTTTAATATTTTTTCTACTTCAACTCTTGGTATAAAACTTTCATCTTTATATCTATTAACTAAACTTATTAGTTCATAATCTGGAATATATTCGGCTATTACATTGTTTACAGTCCAAGTCCTTTTTTCATCTATTTCTTTTAATTCTTCATTCTCTTTTTGTAGTTTTTTAATAATATTTAAAAGTGTGTCCAATATATTTACATCAAATTCACAATCTATTCCCAAAGTTATTTTCATTAAACAATTTTTACTATATTCAATTGCTTTCTTTTCTTCTTCATTCATTGTTTAGTCCTCCTAACTCTTTTTTTATATTCTTTTCTATATCTTTTAGAGTATTTATATAGTATATCGTGCACAATTTCGCAATTAGCTTGTGCTGTGCATAAAGGATTTACAATGTAATAATTCTCGCCTAGTAAATAATCACATAAAAAGTCTATAGCTTTTTGTGCATCTAAACAAGGTGGAAGCATATTATCTTTTTCCCAATTTTCATCTAACCATTTCTGAAATTCCAACATTTCTATTACCTCTTTTCTAATAATTCTTGTAAAATTCCTATTGTTGTTTCTAAATCTCTTTCTTCTAAATAATTCCAATAACCATTTTCTTTTAATTCTTCTATCTTTTCTTCTACTAAAGAAACTGGGATATAATTTTTATCTATATGTATTTTTAATCTTACTTTGCTACCTTCTAATGCAAATATTCTGTTTTCTTCTTCTAGCTCTTTATTTCTGTTTATTAGATTTCTTAATGATTTTAAATCTACTAAATCTAAAACAGCTGTTACATTTTCATCTTCATTATCTAATTCTTCATTACATAAATTTATAATTTCTTGTAAATTTTTTATATCTTGTTCCATACTATTCATCTAAATTATCCTCCATAAAAATTAAAAATTCTAATAATTCTCTATCATTATCAAAATAAGCTAGGCTTGTAACTATCTCAATTTTTCCAATTAAAGTGTATTCATTCCACTTATAATGCTCACGAATTAACTCTCTTAATTTTTCTGTTTTTATTGTTACATGATGAGTTGTAATATTTTTATCTTGTTTTCTTTTTTCTTCGCAGCTATTACATATTACATATTCATTATTAGATAATGACCTTCCACATTCACTCCAATGCGTAACTCCACTAAATGCTAATCCCATTTTTATTCCCCTTCCTTTTTTAAGATAATCACATTGTATATATAATTTTAGGAAATGTCAATACATTTTTTAGAATATTTTTATGCTTTTATGTAAATAAGTTCTGCTTTCCCTTGTTTTATCACACTTTTTTATCTTAAATTTTATAAAATTTTTTCATTTTTTTATTATTTTTTTGAAAAGTAAAATTTAACCAAGTGTCAGTTTTTACAAGTTGGAATATTTTTACAAATGTATTTTAGTTTATTATAGTTTATTATCATCAGGGCAAATACTTGCCCTTTACCCTAATGTAAAAAATTTACAAATGCTCGTAGTCGTTGAAACTCTAGTGAAATAGCTTTTGGGGCAAGAGGGCAATTTTACCCCCCTATATTAATATATATATATTATATTTTTATTTACATAATTCCTTTATATACTATATATTATATTTTAAAAGAAAGTTACCCTTTTACCCTAAAAGCTGAAAAAGTATTGAAATATAGCAACTTTTGGACAGGGATATTTTTGGGGCATTGGGGCAAAGTGTATTTTGGTGTGCCCTAACCCTACTCCTCTGCATTTTTTTATCTGTTTTTTATCCCTACTCCCCCTCCGACCTTTTTTGCCTTTTTTTATACCAGTTCCCCTTTCTTACTAGACTTTTTGCTTCTTCTTTGATATAATTTGTTTAAAGAGGTGTTATTTTATGGGAAAAATGGGTAGAAGAAATATTGGTGCTATGCAAAATAGAGATAATATTCCTAAAGATGATGTTAAAAAAGCTCTTGGCTTTTCTATGAAGGTTGCTAAACTTTGTCCTGATAGGGTTAAATCTCCAGAAGAACTTGCTGATAGATTTGATGCTCTTTTTGAAATGGCTTTTCAAGAAGGTGTTTTACCTAGATACGAACACTTGGTCTTGGTTTCTGGACTTCCTAAATCTACTTTCTATGATTATGGTAATGAAAATTATCAACATAGTCCAAATCCTAAATTTTCGGTCGTCATCAAAAGAGCAAAGTCTTTAATCTCCGCTTCCGAGGCTAATTTAGCAGCAACTGGAAAGATACCAGCACCAGTTTACATATTTCGTGAGAAGAATTATGGAGGACTTCGAGATGTGCAAGAAATTCAAGCAACTAATACTTACAATACAGACCCTAAAGACCCAGAAGAAGTTGTTGCTGCACTTCCAGATGTAGATGAGAAAGACTTTATCGAAATAAAAGATGAGTAATCCTTTAATTGGGCTAACGACTTTCGACTTTGGAGGGCTAGCGACTTTGTCAGGTTTTCCGACTTTGGCGAGCTAGCGACTTTCGACTTTCAGGGTATTTTTGTCAAGGAAGAAGTGTAGACATCTAGGAAAAATAGGCTACCAATCCAATTAAAAAGAAGCGGTCAAAATTTACCGCTTCTGTCGAATTTATGTAAATTGCGCAAAATACTAATTTTGTGCAATGTTTATATCATTTTTGGGGATTTTTTCGTAAAAAATAAAGGATATTAGTAAATTAATATACGCTAAAACGTACTAAAATCAATTTTAAAACACTTTTATTTTGTAGTAATATAAAAACACTAATAAAAAAAATAAAATGCCTTATTTTAAGCATTTAATTTACATAAAATAATAAAATATAATAAAAAAAGAAGCTTTTAGCTTCTTTATTTCATTATCCTTACACAACCGAATTATTATAAATAATAAGAATAGTACTGGCAATATTAATATTATAATAGGAATAAAAAGTAATGTTGTTATAATACCGCCCCAATTAAAAGTAGTTCTATTTTTTATTTCCGCTTCCGAGCTTGTTTTCAAATTATGTAATTCTTGTTGATTCTGTTCTTGCTGTGCCTTTTTCAATATTGTATTGTATTTCTTGTAAAAATGTTGTTCTAATTCTTTTTTGCTGGGGATTGTTTCAAATCCGTTTTTGTCAATTTGTTTTATTGTGTCAAAATATTGTTCCAAAATTTCTTTTTTTCTATTTCTGTCGTAAAATTCGAATATATATTCGCCACCAAATTTTTTAAAATATTGGTCAAATTCTGTTTTCAGATATAATTCTAGTTCGTTTTTATATCTTTTCAAATTCTCTTTTTGTTCTTGCTGCTTTTTCTTTTCTTTTCTTTCTTCTAGTCGTTCAAGTTGTTCAAGTTTCTTTTGCTTTTGCAATTCTTTTGATATTTCGTCAACACTTCTAATCAATCCCAATTTTTACCACCTCTTTTTTAAATAAAAGCGGTTTATACCGCTTCTTTTTTTATTTTGAAAACACGCAAGTGTTTTTCATATCTTGAAAAGTTATTTTCTCATCAAATCCATTTTGTTTTGCAAATTCTCGAATGTGTCTAGCTGTAGTTTGTGAAAATCCGCCGTAAATTCTCAATTGATTTTGCCAAATACACGCAACAATTGTATTATAACTCTTTAAATATAAACAATTATTATATTCCCCAATATATGCTTTTTTGTAAAAGCTTTTAACTGCTTGATTTTTAAAATATTCTTGTATTTCTTTTATTAATTTTTCTTATTCTTTTTTTGTAAACGAATTCAAATATTTTTTTGCTTGTTCTGTTGTAAAACCATAGTATTTTTTTATCAATTTTATTTTTTCCATGTTATTCACTCTTTTTTTATTTTATTATTGTAATACAATTGTTTAAAATCCAAATACTTAAATTTATGAATTGACATTCTAAAATTATAAATAATAATATACAATTGATTTTTTGTAATATTTTTTTTATTTTATTTTCTGTTTTTCTTTTCATTTGTTCCGCTTCCCTTCTATTCTTCTTCTTCTTCTTCTTCTTCTAAAACCTCTTGAAGCACTTGCCCCAGTAAATAACATCTAATTGTTACATCACAATGCTCTGCTCCTTTTTCTAATGCCTCGCCATAATTTTCGCCGAATTCTTCCAAAGCTTCTTTCAATAAGTCCATATTGTGTGCGATGTTTTCTTCTGCTTTCCATGTGTTAAAAGTATAAGAACCGCTTGCATTTCCTGTTATGCTGTCATCAACAAACATTTCATCATACAAAGTTTGGAAATCTCTTTCGCTTGTTTCTTTCAAATATTCTTTTACATCTTCTTTTATTGCTTCAAAATAATTATAGTCCATTTTTACCACCTTTTTTAACCTTTCTTTTTTATTTTTTTATTAGAGAATTGCAAGGGCTTTTCTACTTTTTCCAATAACACCATTTAACTTGTTTTTTCTCTTCTCTTTCATTATCTATATTATACACTAAACTACACTAAAAGTCAAGTGTTTTTTATATTTTTTTTATTTTTTTTATAATTTTTATATGTGCATACTGTATAAATTTTGCATAGTACCATAAAAAAAAAATAGTAGTATATAATTAATATTA
>ERZ779835.59-NODE-59-length-29936-cov-9.716007_pt1 | contig 29936 bp, 30 predicted proteins | sample MGYA00511382_ERZ779835 | MGnify/ENA primary metagenome ERZ779835 (study PRJEB29588, sample SAMEA2150814) | human gut metagenome | biome: human gut; feature: human-associated habitat; material: faeces | place: Denmark | collected 2008/2010 ... | reverse complement strand
CCGCCCAGTCCGATATGCTCTCCGGCCAGCAGCCGAAACGATACGTCATTGAAAATCGCTCTGTCTCCAAAGCCGTGTGTCAAATGTTCTACATTTAAAATCATCTGTCTTCTATCTTCTCCATTATCTTCCTTGTTTCCGGCTTTCTTTGGTTCCTGCCTTCTTTATCTTCTGTCTCCTTATTCTCGAGTGGATAAAGAGCAACAAATTCATCGCCGCCAAAACGGAACGCACCAACCGCATTTTCTGTAATATTTCTTCTTGCGCCTTCACGATAATCAATCGATGTTAAAAGTGGGCAGCCACAGCTTTCCGTATAGGAAATTTCCGGTTCAATATAGTGGCACTGCTCAACCGGCCTCCCTCTCCATATTTTATCAAAAAGCTCCATGCAATGTCCAGCTAATATTTCTCGCTTATGTGATACCGTCGTAATCTGAGGATTAAAACAAATCGCCTCATCCATTAATCCAGCCGCAATATTATCATTTGCACAGATAAAAGCATCCGGCATCAAAGGTTTCCCAGGCCGATTGCCGGCACGCCGCTTTTCTTTACAATCTCAATCAGGTGATGACGCTGTGCCGTGTCCTTCATGGTATTTACATCGATAATAATCCCATCATACCGATCCAATTCCGGCAGAGTGAAAATATTATATTCTCCCTGATTAAATACCAGATCATCACTCCAATTACCCATACAATTATAATGACAGATTTCTATCGGTTCAGAATGATTTTCATTAAACGCATTAATTCCTCGTATCCACGCATATGTAATCAATCTCTTCCATCCATCTGCAAGTAACGCAATCTTCTTCATCAAAACCCCCATTTTATAAAATAATCAAATTACGAAAAAACGCCCCTGGCAATACAAAGCCCGGGGCGCATTAGAAAAATCGTCAAATATATTAGTTACTGCATCCATAACGAACAGTAATCTCTTTTATCTCCTTGGCTAAAGTTTCATCTGCCAGTTTCTCTTTATATTCACGCAGCCCCGCGTATTGTTTTTCATAATCAACAGACATTTCGTCTGCTCCAAAATCAACACTATCACATTCTTTTCTTGTCAATAATTCTTCGCTGATCAAAGTCTCCAAATCTATGAAGTACGGATTCCCGGCAAATGCGGAAAATGACTGGTACGGCGAATCTCCATATCCTAAGACTTGACATGTTTTGCGATTGTATCGGTTACTTCTTCCATGTCAAATGGTTTTGAAACATGACCATTCATACCAGAATTCACTGAATCCTTGATATCCTCCGCAAAAGCATTTGCGGACAAGGCAATAATCGGAATCGTACTTGCGTCCGGTCGCTCCATCTCCATGGCACGAATAGTTTTCGTAGCCTGATATCCGTCCATGTTCGGCATCATAATATCCATCAAAATAATATCGTAAGTGCCTCGTGGATGATTTTTGAATAGTTCGACCACTTCCTTTCCATCGGATGCCCGTGTCACAACCATGCCTGCATCCTCCAGCATCACCGTAGCAAGCTCAGCATTCAGATCATTATCCTCTGCCATAAGAACATTAACACCTGTCAAGTCACGATGCACTGGTTCTTCTTGCTTTTGATGAATATCTTGCTCTGTCAACTCCAGCGGAATCTCCACTGTGAAAGTAGTTCCAATGCCCTTTTTGCTTTCAACGTCAATTTTGCCACCCATCATGCGAACATATTCCTTTGTAATGGCCATTCCAAGTCCGGTACCTTTATATTGTGTTCTGGCACCTTTGTCATCTTCTTGTGAAAATGGTTTAAATAGGTTCTTCTGAAACTCTTCACTCATTCCAATGCCGTTATCTTTAACAATATAACGGGCTACCATATGCTTGTCATCCTCTCCCGGATAGCTGCTGATATCCAGGGTGACCGTTCCACCATCCTTTGTGAATTTCACAGCATTACCGAGAAGATTCGTCAGAACTTCACGAATACGTGCAGCATCCGCAAAAACATAAGGATTCTTTGGTCTATCACGATATACTTCAAACTTCAAATCTCTGTTATAAAGGAGACCATTCACGATTGCCAGAACATTATCTGTCAGTTCGGTAATATCCACCGGTTCCGGAGAAAACACTGCTTTCCCACTTTCAATACGACTGAGATCAAGAATATCATTCAGCAACGAAAGCAGATGATTTGAACTTTCCTGTACCTTTTCCAGGCTTCCATGTATTTCTGCAACCGCATTCTGGTGCAATGCAATATTGGTAAATCCAATGATGGCATTCATCGGTGTTCGGATATCATGACTCATGTTAAGCAAAAATGTAGATTTTGCCTTGTTTGCAGCATCTGCTTTTTCCGCAGCTTCCAACAATAATTGCTTTGCCTTCCGTTCTTCTTCCTTACTTTTCTGGTATATAAAATAGGTACTTAAACAGATCATCATCAACACCAACCCGACAATCGTACCACAGATTGTAGAAATTTTTTTTGTTTTCACTACCATGCCATACGCAGACTGCATATCCATTTCCATACAGAGTGCACCTACAATATCTCCCGTTCCATCCAGATTTGAACGTACCGGATAACAGGCCGTGAAAATTGGTCCCCAGGTTGTGTCCACAATAACTTGGGAATACACTTTTTCTCCGGAGAGAGCCCTTTCAATATAGGGAATCATTTCATCCTCTATATAATCCCCTGGATGCCTTACATCCCCGGCATCTGGATTCAAGCCATCCACTACATAGATTAGTTTTCCTTCTTCATTTCTCGTAGCAATGTAAATATATCTTGTAGAATTCAATGTCCGGATTTCATTGAGGTAGCAGGAAATATCCTTATAAAACTGTGTATCTTCATCTGAACGATCCTTGATTTGTGAAAAATCCTCCCATCCAATTTTTTCATCCACCAGTTTATGGACTGCATCTGCACTTGCTCTATCACGGGAGATTTCTGTTTCCAGTGCGGTCTTAGTATAGGCACTTTGCAGAATAAATGTGTACGCAGCTATAGCCAGAATGATAGCCAGTCCCATAAGCACAAAGATCTTTCCTGATATTTTTTGTTTTACAAACCTTTTCTTTTTCTTCAAATGTATCCCTTCTTGTGTTTTATCCATTTCGTCGTTATATTGCATAATTAATCCTCATATCTATTTAAACCAAGCATCATGATATCCATAAGCAGTATGTCAAACGCATATGGTTTCCACGCTTGCAAAAGTATTTTCAGGATAGATTGAAGTACAAGATAGCTTCAATCAAAAATCGAATTTTATTTTACCACATCATGCTTAGATATTCTACCAACATTTATCAATAATTACCAAACCTCCAAACTATCAATCGCACCCACCCAAGCTTGCATTTCTCCATCTCATCTTATCATATTTTCTTTCCCTTATACCTTTCGGCAATAATATAAATCTGATTTATCTGACAATACATATCATTTCACTAATGCACAGGCTGGAAAGCCTGTAAAATAGGGAAAGTTAGAAAGATACTTCGGCAAACTTGAAGTTATTTTACTTGCGTTCCATAAATCCTATGATTGAAAAAATCAATCCCGCAGACAGGTTTCTGAACTAACCAGCTACTGATTTTTTACATTTTCTCCATCCGATAAAATGCACCTTTTTTCTCTATCAATTCTTCGTAAGAGCCACATTCCAGAACATTTCCTTTTTCAATCACAGCAATCCGGTCAGCATTGCGAATGGTAGACAGACGGTGGGCTACGATCAGTGTGGTACGTCCTTTCACAAGTTTCTGGATTGAATCCTGAATCTTCTTTTCAGAGATGCTGTCAAGCGCAGAAGTTGCCTCATCCAGAATCAGGATCTTCGGATTCCGTAAAAATGCACGGGCAATGGAGATGCGCTGCCGTTGTCCGCCGGAAAGATTTTCCCCATGTTCTGTGATCATCGTGTCCAGACCATCAGGCAGTTTCTGGACAACTTCTTCCAGGTTGGCTGCACGGATGACATTCCATAACTGTTCCTCGGAGATGGATTCAGATCCATAGGTGATATTCTCGCGGAGAGTTCCGGTGAAGAGAATGGACTGTTGTGGAACGACGGCAATCTGCTTTCGGTAGCTGTGCAGATCCAGTTCCATCAGGTCATTTCCATCAACCAATACCTGTCCGCTGTCAGTTTTCAGGAAACCGATGGCAAGATTGAGGATTGTTGTTTTTCCAGAGCCGGAACCACCGGCAAAGGCAACTGTTTCCCCCGGCTGAATCTTGAAGTTCAGATGACTTAATACCGGTTTTTCATCGCCTTTATAAGTAAAAGATACATCCTGAAATGTAATCTCACCTTTTAGATCAACTATTTTTTTCTTCCTACGGTTGTCCTCAATATCATTTGCACAAAGCACATCGCCAATCGATTCAACGGATTCCAGGCCTTTCGCAATGATTGGCAGCAATGTCACAATACTTGCAATCTGAGCGACGATGCTGGAAAAATAAGTCTGGTATAAGGTGATATCTCCGACACCGATGATTCCTTTCCATGCAATGTAGGCTGTAAATACAAGACAGAATACCTGAAAGATCTGAAATGCAACCCAGCTGATTGAAGAAAAGCATGTCTGAATCATATCAAGCTGAAGCCCTTTTTCAGCAACTTTACGAAGCTGTTCACTCATTTTACGGGCTTCCTGATCTTCCAGAGCGTGAGCTTTAGTTACAGGAATCATTTCAACCATTTCCATTACTTTTGCAGAAGTTTCTTCCATTTCTTTACGGAAAGCACGGTTATGGGTTTTGATTTTTCCTTTAAAACCAACAATGATCAAAACAGAAACCGGTATCGTGCAGAGGAAGAAAAGAAATACGATCCGACTTTTGAAGATGACCACTCCGAAGGATACACCAATGTTCAGAATGATAGTCACAAGAGAGATAAAAATCTGAGATGCAAGATTTTGTATCTGTTCTACATCTCGCATGATCTTCGACTGAAGCCTTCCGGACTGCATTTCCTTGTGATAGGTGATCGACAATTGCTGAAGCTTGCAGACTAGGGCTTCGCGCAGTTCTTTCTCTACTGTTCGTACCGTTTTGGCATAGAGCCAGGTATGGATGTAGTTGGTTGGTATGTTCTGTACCAGAACTGCAATCATAAGGATGGTATTCAGAATCAGAATTTTGGTAATATTCCCGTTGTGGTCTGTCACTGCATTGATAATATTAGCTGTGACGATTGGAAGAACCCAGGTTGGGGAATGCTTGATAATGAAAAAGAAAATGGAACCGGCCAGCGCACCATAGTGTCCCTTGAAAAGAGAAAGAAGCGTGCGCAGGTTATTTTTTCTGTTCCGGCTGAAGATGTGCATCATGGCAGCTTCTTCCTGCCAGAGATCCTGTTCTGAAGTTTGTTGTATGTTATTTTCTTTTGTTTCTCCCATAGTAGTCTTTAATAACCTCCTGTACCGGTTTATTGCAGATTTCGTAGCTGGTATCTCTTGCCGCAGTACTTCTGGAAGGAAGAACCGGTGCCCATTCCCACATGGCAAAACCATTGACCCATGAGCGTTTTGCGCAGGCCTCGAACATAGCTCGATACCAGTCTGGTTGTTCCTCCAGACGTAAAGCTCCCTGAATTGCCCAGTTGTTAGGCACCAGTGAGGAACCTTTTCTGGACATGCATCCTGCTTCAGCGAAGAAAAATGGTTTCTTGAACTTCTGAACGACCCTTTCAATACGGTCAAGTTCCTGTTCCCACTGATCAATCGGATAATATCCGCTGGAGGAGATCATGTCGACACAATCCCACCAGGTTACATTTTCTTCCTGATATTTATCGGTATTATAGGAAACAGGTCCGTGGTAATAGTTTCGGATCGCAGCGATTACGTTTCTCCATTCTTCACTGCGGTGTTCCGTCATTACCATCTCACATCCTGCAATAAAAAGATCACATTGTTCGGCTTCTGCAATTTTGGCATAGTGTGTCTGGAATTCTGTGTAAGAGGCAAACCAGTTTTCCCATTTCGGTTCACATGGAACATCTTTTTCAAAGAAACTGATGTAAGCGCGCCAGACACCGTTTTTACAATTGACGGTAGGTTTCAGGGCAACACGGATGCTCTTGCTTTTTGCATAACGTATCATATTGATTAATTCTTCATCTGAGAATGTGGCACTGGAAGTGTAACAAATCTCTTCTGAGTGTGCATGTTCCTGTAGCCCTACAGGAGCAAGGACTACGAAATCAGCAGCCGTGTGTTCTATCATATAATCAAAACTATCACGTGCAGTCTGTGTAGAAAGAGAACCACGTTTGTGAAATGGGGCAAATGTAATTCCTTTAATATATCCAAGTTGATTTTGAATTTTCATTTTGGTAAAAACCTCCTGTCTTTTGAATTATATAGTTTCTGAATGTTTTCTGCTGAAAGCATATCATGTAGAAAAAAGATATGATATAATGAATCTATTACAAAATTGTAAAAATCTATGATGGAGATAATCTATGAAACCTTATTTTGAATGTTCAGATAAATTAAACAAACCATATGAAGCCTTTTTATTTGATGCACAGACATCTGAGATGTTTCCAATTCTTCCACATTGGCATTATTTTGTGGAGATTCTTTACATGGTGGAGGGAAAGGCGTATGTAGAGGCAGGAGAAGAGAATTATGTATTGGAACCGGGAGATCTGATCGTATTTTATCCGCAGATGGCTCATGCAATTTATTCAGCAGGACAACTTCCAATCCGCTACTATGTCCTGAAATTTGATCCGGCACATCTGAATATATCCGGTTCGGCGCTTCCACCGATTTCGAGTCTGATCGCCATGGCAGCAGTGGAGCAGAAGCTATCGGTTTATTTTTCGAAAGAGAAATTTAATCAGGAAAAAATGAAGCAGCTGATTCAGGGATCAGTGAAGACGTTAGAAGAAAAGCAATTTGGTTATGACATTATTATGCATTCGAATTATTGTCTTCTTATGACAGAAATTCTTCGTGTCTGGAAGCAGGAAGGCTTTCAGATAAAAAAAAGGAAAAAGGAAACTGTATTAATCGAAAAATTTACAGAGGTATCTGAGTACATTTCACAGCACTACCAGGAAGATCTCTCGGTGGCGGAGCTGGCAGAAAAATTTCATATGAGTTATTCGTATTTTGCCGCAATATTCAAGGAGTACTATGGGCAGACCTGCAAGGAGATGATTCTCACGGTAAGACTGCAAAAAGCGGAGGACTTATTGCAATTCACAGATTTTGACCTAACTTATATCAGCCAGGAGACAGGATTTTGTGACTGCAGCCATTTCATCAAGGCGTTTAAACAGAAGTATGGAGTGACACCGAGGCAGTATAGGATGAAGGAGAAAAGTTTTGATTTTGTATCACGGAAGTAAAGAAATTGCAGAGGGATTATTACCTTCGTTTGCACCAGGATATACCGTAATATTCATATTTTTCCTCTTTTCAAAAATGGGCAATTCCAATTGGAATTGCCCATTCATCGTACTAATAAAGCTTAGCACCAGCCGGGATTCTGTCATCTACCATCAGAAGATTCAGTCCTTCATGGTCATCTTCCTCATGTCTATCAAAAGGCTTTTACATATTAGATAAAAGCATGTAAAATTTCTTTTACATAGCTTAATTGCGGTCTATTTAGCTTGTTTCTTGACTACTCAGGAAAAATATTTCTACCCTCGCCCCACCTGTATTTTCAGAATTTGAAAGTTTAATACCTCCACCATATTTTTCAGCCACAGTTTTTGCAAAAAATAGTCCCATCCCATAATGGGCTTCGCCATTTCTACTTGTGTCATCCATAAAAAACTGCTCTGTGCCATGCAATAATGCTTCTTTTGTAAATCCTGATCCGCTATCCTCCACAATGAATGTCAGCCGGCCATCCTGCTCCTTTGCGTCAATATAAATGATTCCATTTTCTTTTGTATGCTCCACTGCATTCTGAATCATATTCATTACGGCCCGGAACATTGGATCATAAGCAATCGTTACCTTTTTATCACTTTGTTCCGCCTTCCAATCTATCTTCTGGTGATAGATTTCTACCAGTCCGAGTGCCTGTTCCTTTATATCTGCGAAAAAATCTTCTAACCTCACCGTTGTATAGGTAACATCACTGCAATTCCATGATTTTGTGACATCTATCAACTGTTTTACATAACTTTGTATCTGTGTTGTGCCGTTCAAAACATAAGTGATATTATTCTTCTGTTCTGTGGTCAGTTCAGTCTCTGAAAGTAGTTCTGCATTTCCCCGTACAATCGTAAGAGGTGTTTTAATATCATGCGCCAAAGCAGACATCTGTTGTTTCTTTTCCTGCTCTGTTTTCCACTGCTTTTCTAAAGATTCTCGCAATGCATCTCGCATATCATCGATTGCCGATAAACAGTCATCAAACTCTTTGATACCGGAACAGGATGTCTCATATTCCAGATTTTGATCCTTTATTTGTCCGATTGCGTCTAATACAGGCTGCATCTGCTTTTTGATTCTTTTTCCAAAACGTATGGACGGAATGATGATAATCGCTACCGCTCCAATCACAGACATAATACTCATCACATTCTGTGGTCCTATAAAATGCTCCCTCAAAAAAGCTGAATGATATTGAGGTGTCAGGCGATATTGCAATACAACATATTCATTTTCCCTTACAATTACTTTATAAAAATATTTCCCGGATGCGTTTCCGTACTTTGCAACATTCCATGCTATCTGTTCGTATTGTTCTGACAGATCTCCACCTATTTTCTCTCCATTCTCTGAAAAGATTACATAATCACAAAGTGCAGGAATCATCTCAGCAGTTACTTTATCCGCACGTAAAATCGTATCATATGCTTCATTAATCTTTTGCTCTGCATAATTCGCCGGATAGATACAGCCCACACTAATCAAAAGGGACAGCAGCAGCCAAGCAACAATCGCCAAACCTACTAATGATCCAAGCATGACCAGTACATATCTCATAAAAATCCAGCTGAGTGCATTGCTTCTCTTTACTCTTCCCATTTATATCCAATCCCCCAGACTGTTTTTATCGGTGTATAATCATAATCCGCAAATTTTGCTCTTATATTTTTGATATGCGTGATAATGGTACTGTCATTACTCTCACTGTCAAAACCAAAGACCTCTTCTAAAATCTGTTCTTTCGAGAAAACCTGTCCCCTGTTTTTAGCCAGGAATTCACAGATTTCGTACTCCGCTTTCGTAAGAGGAAGTTCCTTATCATCAACCAATAGTTTCTTTTGAGATATTTGAATACAGACCCTCCCCAAAACCATCCGGACAGAATGTTCCCTGTGCTCTCTTCTAAGATGTGCATTGATCCTTGCCCGAAGTTCCATCACTCCAAATGGCTTTGAAATATAATCATCTGCTCCTAAAGAAAGTCCGTTTACCAGACTGTTTTCCTCCGTTTTTGCCGTAAGAAACAAAATCGGACAATCCACAAGTGCCCTGATTCTTTTGCATAATTCGAAGCCATCAATTCCAGGCATCATAATGTCCAGTAAAATCAGGTCATAACGATGTAATTCTTCCATATTAAGTTTCAGCGGATTACTTACTTTGGTAACCAGATGTCCATCCTTATTCAAAATGCTTTCTATCATTTCCAAAATTGCCGGTTCATCATCAACTGCCAGTATTTTTGCCATAGTTTCCCTCGATTCTATTCCGATATTCTGTTTCCTTCCCAGTGGTTTACCCACCAAAAATAGTATACCATACTAATCCCTGTAAATATTAAGCAACCTGGTATGAATGACAACCATTCACCTACACTAGTTTCTCCCAATACAGATTGCAGATAAGTATATGGTACTCTACCCGTCCAGCAGACAAATACATATTTCCACACATAATCTCCAAGTCCGGTAAGCATCAATGCACTAATTAGTCCTGATATAATCCCTGCTCCAATGGATACCCCTTTTCCAAACTGAAAAGCCAGAATCAGCTGCCACAGATAAAGTGGAACACTGCTTCCCCACAGCAGCACTGCTGCAAGTATACATACTTTCATGATTTCGATATCGCTTGATGCGATTCTTCCAAATCCAATTCCGAATATGATTGCTGTCAATAGGATAGAGCACAGACACAAAACCAGTAGCATCAACAGTTTCGATAAAAATGCTGTAAGTTTATCTGGTAAAGACAACAGGTTTTGAAAATTACCTGCATTTTGTTCCTGTTCCATCACACTTGCTGTAAAAATTCCAATAAGTACCGGAAGTCCTGCTCCTATTGCCTGATAAAATGCAATCACTTTCATATTTTCATTCCATGGTGAAAAAAAGTAATATATTAAAAATATAACGCTGGTTATAATCGGAATCAGTAAGTGTGCCAGAATCACAGATGTTCCTTTCATCTTTCGCAAGTCTGCATTAAGAGATCTTCCAATCATCTTATTTCACCTCTCTTCTCTCAAACCATTTCAAAAACAGAACCGTTACAAAAACAAACCAGATGATTGAGAGACACATTCCCGGAACAATGACTCCCGTATCCAAAAGAGGATTCCCTGCTTCTGCGGCAAGTCCATTTGGTAAAACATGAAGCAACGGGCACATCATTCGCATAGGGATTGCAGAAACAAGTACATACCAGATTCTGGTTTGTGATATTACCACACCGCTGACGGTAATAAATAGGCAGACGAACAGGTTTACAATCATTCCAAATCGTTCACTTAAAAATAAAGCTACCGGAATCTCCCATAACTCAGAAACCGTCAGAAACAATACTGCAATCAACGCTCCTCCAACTGGAACATGTGTCGTTAGAAGAAAGCCTCCAAGCGTTGCTCCTGCAAACACAATCACATTGGAAAGCAGAATCATGCACCCAATATAAATAATTTTCCCCAGCAACAATTTTCTTCTGTCTGTGGGAATAGTCATTAAATGATAGTATTTTATCTTTTTCTCCTGCGCCACAGAAAGATAACAAAATAGAGCAATCATCCCCGGCAGCAAAAGTGTATACCACCAGTTCCAAACACTTTCTGCATAAGCATTTGTCATCCCAAGAGTAAATATAAATGCCATGACAAATGTAAGAAGAGGAAATCCCCAGATAAACTTTTTTCGCATGGTTCTTTTGGCTTTTTGATGTTCTGCTTTTATAATATTAACCATGGATTTCACCTGCTTTCTGGTTTTTTCTTACCACATTCATAAACAAATCTTCAAGATTATCTCCCTGCTTTAATGCTCCTTCGTATCCTAAGATTCCACCTGAAATAATCCCGACTTTATCTGCAAGTAACTGTACCTCTGAGAGAATATGACTGGAGAGAATTACAGTGATTCCCTGTTCCGGAAAAGACCGGATCAGCTCTCGTAATTCCTCGATGCCTATTGGATCTAATCCATTCGTAGGTTCATCCAATATCAAAAGTTCCGGTTCTCCAAGCAATGCCATTGCAATGCCTAGTCTTTGCTTCATCCCCAAAGAAAACTGTCCTGCTTTCTTCTTTCCGGTGTTTGTAAGTGATACAATCTGCAAGACCTCATCAATTCTGTTTTCATCTGTACCAAGCAATAATTGTCTTACCTTCAAATTCTCTCTGGCGGAAAGATTTTCATAAATAGGCGGATTTTCAATTAACGCTCCTATTTTTGATAAATCTTTCCTATCCCAAAGTTTTCCATCAAAGTAAATCTTTCCTGCAGTGGGTTTCATCATACCGGTCAACATTTTCAATGTGGTAGATTTTCCCGCACCATTCGGTCCAAGCAGTCCATAAATCTGTCCCTTTTCGATATTAAGCGAAACATTATTTACCGCTTTCTGCTTTCTAAAATATTTACATAGATTTTGTGTCTGTAACATCATTTCCATCTTTACTATCCTTCCTTCTATATTTCATTTCTTACTGAAATATAACCTAACAGAAAAAAATAAAGATTTGATGAAGATTGCTAAATAATTCGTCTACTCTATTTTTATTCTCGTATGGAATAAACCATCAATTGAATATCATTATCAGAACTCGGCTTTCCACTGAAATCAGCAAAGCTGTTACAAATACGAAGTCCTAATTTACAGAATATCTCCGTGATTTCATCCAAACTATATAACCTTATGGGATTTCCTTTTCTGTTTTGATGCTGGTAACTCCGCATACATAGCATCAAACAATCCGGTCAGGAATTTCTTATTATCCACTTCCTCTACCAACAGCATCCTCTTTGCTCCATCATATGGCAATTCATACGGAGCTGTCGGCATATACCGGGCAGCTGATTTTACTGGTTTCACGAGTAATCTATCATCATAGATGCCACCTACGATTTTGCCTCGATAATAAAGAATAAATTCTCCCATCATGGTGCGATATGTGATTTCTTCCAATTCAGATAACTGTCCTAAAATATACTCTAAGTATTCCTTGTTTGAAGCCATAATTTCTCCTTAAACTAGAATTTAACACTCATTCAGAAATTTTTGTAATTGTTCTACAAACAGTCCTATATGCAATCCATCCACAAAAGAATGATGTGCCTGTACAGAAATTGGAATCATAACTTTTCCATCTTTTTCATAGTATTTTCCCCAATCAAAAAGAGGTGTTGCATTATCCTTCTTTCCAGAGTTTGTATGTGATATATGAGTGTATGTAACCCAAGGCATAGGCGAACATTGAAAAACATCATTTCCTAGTGGTCCTGTAAAATATTCTTTCTGTTCATTTGCTGTTTTTGATGCCAATTCACAGTATTCCTTCAAATCATCTATCATTGGAACATTTACTACCTTAAATAAATCGGTTTCCTTATTCAAATAAGTAAAGGCGGTATCTATTTTATCATAAAAAACCACTTGTCCGTCTACAAAACGATAGCGAAAGGCTTCTATTTTGTTTGCGCACTTGCAAACTGCATATACCATAGCCAATGTAAACGATAATCCTTGTTCCTTGACCATATGCTTAAAATTTGTAATACCTGCTTCGAATGTTACACAAAAAGCAGGTTCAACACTGTTTCTAAAAACCATACAGTGCATTGCCCTTTCCCATGTTTTTTCATCTATTATCTGATACGAATTAGCCATACTTTTATCCCTCCAAATCCCGATTGAACGAGTCCTGCAAGGAACTAATGCCTCTTGTGCTTTTCTCGTTTCTTTATAAAGCTTATAAAGCCCAGTATCCTTACTAATCTGATTATCAAATGGAATTACAACATTACCACATTTCAAAAGTCCCATAAAGCAGTTTTAAAGACATCTCTTTGAGGGGACATTAAATACCTACGATCGTCTTATCATTTACGAAATACAACATATACTATTCCATTATATCCCGAAATTTTTTCATCTACTTTTTATTTCAAAAATACCCATTACAAGTAGAATGCCATTAAATTTTCCTGTATTATTTGTATCTAATAAACACAAAGGAGAATAATTATGAATACCTCTCAACCAATCATTACTCTATATTTAGAGTACTGTAAAACACAAAAATGTTTAGATTCCAAAACTTTGAAAGCATATAAAATTGATCTAAATCAGTTTTATAATAGTATTGCTATTTGTGATATTAATAATATTTCAACCGAGATATTAGAAAATTATATTGGCGAACTTCATCGGAAATACAAACCAAAGACAGTAAAAAGAAAAATTGCATCCATAAAAGCCTTCTTCCATTATCTTGAATACAAGGACCTGATTGAAAAAAATCCTTTTAATAAACTTCATGTAAGATTTCGCGAACCTGTTATATTACCTAAGACAATTCCTCTTAATATTGTAGAAAAACTTTTGTCTACTATTTATAATCAAAAGAATTCTGCCAAAACTAATTACCAAAAAAGGAATTCTTTAAGAGATGTAGCCGTCATTGAACTGCTATTTGCAACAGGCATGAGAATATCTGAACTTTGCACATTAAGAACGAATGATATCAATTTATATAATGGTAACATACTTATATATGGTAAGGGAAGTAAAGAGCGAATGATTCAAATTGGAAACATCTCTGTTATTAATATTTTGATTGAATATAAAAACGAATTTTGCCGGGAGATAGAAAACTGCAATCATTTTTTTGCAAATCAGTCAGGAAAGCCTTTAACTGATCAGGCAGTACGCAGAATGCTCAATAAATATACAACCCTTGCAGCTATTGATATGCACATTACTCCGCATTTATTTAGGCACACATTTGCCACCAGTCTTTTAGAAGCTGATGTAGATATACGATACATACAACAAATGCTTGGACATAGTTCAATAAATATAACTGAAATTTACACCCACGTTGCAACAGACAAGCAAAAAAACATCTTAACTACCAAACATCCTCGAAATAATTTCAACTTTTAGTAGTAGCGAAGCGAAGCATATTTTTCATATTGTATGCCTTGCTTCGCTTTATTTATGTTATCCCTGCTGCATTTCAGTTATTAGTAACCCTATGTTACTTCCAACTGAATTCTCTAAACTATTTATATCCTCACAGAATTGTTTCTCATTACGAACAGCTACATCTATATTTCTAACAAGCTCATCCGCTTTGTATGAACTCTTTTTGTATCCCTTATACAATTTGCATAACTCATATTCGGTATATCTTCTTTTTGCCGATACTTTAGGATTAGCAAGCAATTTATCATTATCCAAATTGAACACTTCGTCAAAATGCAATAAAAGCCAGAACTCAAAGTTGGGATTTGTAACAAAAAATTTAAACCCAAATTTCTTACATTCGTCTAAAACATATTGATATTGATCATTTTCAGGTCTAGATATAAAGCTATTTCTATCCCTATCAACTATCAAACATATTTCATCAAAATCTTGATCATATGTTAAATCACCATTCTTTATAATTTCAGAAATATCCGCTACAATATTAACTACTTCATATTCCTCTGCTAAATAACCAAGTAACATTTTACTGGTTTCCTGAATATTATCTACCACATCGTCCAATTCTTTCCCCAACTTATTTCCACATATATTTGTCATAGTCTGCCATATATTTTTTGCCATCAATTTGCTTGTCGTTATGGCTTTTGATTCGAGCAAATAATCCATGATTCGATTTAATAGTGACTCATATGACACATATTGCTCTTGACTTTCTCTCAAGTTTAATATCAACCTATCCAATATCTTTTTAGGGTTGCTCCAGCCTTCTTCACTGTAACTTCTTATTAATGGTATTAACTGTATCAAAGGATTTATTCTAATATCATCACGCATAGATTGAACCGCATCAAAATATATTGCCTCCGTGTCCGATCCCTCATATACAAGAAAATATTTTTTTACCGCCTCATCAGATTTTAAAACCTTTGCTCGTTCTGCAAATATTCTGCGCTCTCTCATGCATTACATCCTTTCATCTATAGGAAACACCGTGCTAAAAACAGGAACACCACCATATCTTCCCTCAAGATAAGCCTTATCAATTTTCTTATCAAATCTCTCGTTATATTCTTCCAATGAATATATGTCACTTTCACCAGACTTTCTCTTATTAACAAACCAAACTTCATCTCGTCTTAACAGATCAAAATCCAACAGTCTTGATTCATGGGTGGTTACTATCAATTGAATGTCTCTATTTGCTGCCAATTGCAAAAATGTTTCTACAAACTTGTATGTCAAACTTGGATGTAAACATCTGTCTAATTCGTCTATTACATATGTTTTTTTATCACCTGCAAGTAAAACTTCTAATAAATCAAGTATTCTAATTGTTCCATCAGACTCCTCAGATATATTGAATAGAACATTTTCCTTTCCATGAGAAAACTGTATAGTTCTGCACTGAGTATTCCCGTCACTATCTATATTTAAGATAAAAAAATATTTATTGGATCTCATCACCATTGCATATTCTTTTATTTTCTTGTTATTTCTTATCTCTGCAGTTTTAGACTCAATATCAGAAATTATTTTTTCTCGTAAACTCCTTGGTATGCTTCCTAATACCTTCTCCAGTGAAACATCAACTATTTTAAAACCAGTAATCCCAGTTCCAAATGCAGATATTATCCTACAAACCTCACCAACATTTTCAGTTTTTTCCATATATGAATAATCTGAAATAGGCTGATTTGGATAATTGATATCTAATCCTTGGTAAATCCATTCATATATGTCTTGCAAAATCTTTGCGTTGCTATACTGTTGATACAATGTCTTTTTATTTTTGTTCATAGTTGACAGTAATAATATGCTGTCATCTTCCTGGATATCTTCTGCATATACTCTCAACTTATCAATTAGACCATTTTCCTGAAGATCTCCACCAAATTCGAATTTTCCACTAGTAATATCTCTAGAAAATAGCACCTTTTCCTTATCATCACCTATAAGCTCTACTAACCATTCAGAAATAAATTTGCTTTGGTTCAAAATCACTTCAAATCCATATGAATAATATTTGTCATTTAACATTATTTCTAATTCAAAGTAGCTTTCTTTTGTCTTATTTGTTTCATCCAATTTACAATACATATCTGTATGGCCCTGAGGAAGGCCTCTCACTACAACCTCTCTCATAAATTTAAGAGCCTTTATCAAATTTGATTTTCCAGATGCATTTGCCCCATAAATTGCAGCAAACTTTAACAACTTTATCTTTCCATTATCGTATATATGTGATTTTTTATTTCTAACCTTTCCTGCAATCATGGAAAATTCTTCTGACATTCCGCCATCTCTTTCATCAAATGATAAAAAGTTCTTTACATTAAACCTAATCAGCATAACAGCACCTCCTTTATGGGTATATTAGGTGATTTTTTCTCTCTTGTCAATACATTATATATTTTATTGCTACTTATTATATTTTTATGCGTGTTTTTTTCACTAATTTCGTTTATTTTCTACTTTGCACGACCTATTATTTATTTTTAAAGTTAAATCCTCATATTACTCATTGATACTGCTGTTTTACATAAACACCAAAAATCATCTATTTTTTAACGGATAATAGGTAATTATCAGTTATCAAAATTTATTTGTAATACATGAATCATGAGAAAACAGGAGAGGGCATGAAAGATAAGGTTTTTATTTGTTTCGCAGCAGAAGATAGATATGAGATTGTTGAACCCATAGTTTATCATTTGAAAAATTATGGAATACCAGTGTGGTATGATAGATATACACTGTTAATGGGAGACAATAGAGTCCAGAAAAATTTATATGATGGTGCACAGACGTGCAAATATGCAATTATAATTGTAAGTAAAAATACGCAGTTATCTAAATGTGCAATGGAAGAAATATCTATAGTAAGGGAAAATAATAACGAACATAAAGTGACAGTTTTCCCAATACTATACGATATTTCTCCAGATAATTTAACAGGTGAGCTTATCTGGATAAAAAAACTTATTTTCAAAGAATGCAACAAAAATTCTGGAACATATGAAATTTGCAATCACATAGCTTGTAAAATCACAGATGATATTTTATCAAATTACAAATATACAAGTATTATTAGCATAATTACACAGTTAGGCAATAAAATCCCTTCATATACATATAACATACTACATGATTATTGCGAGATTGATACAAATAATCTTAATAGTAGGGTAACTATTCTTTATTGTGCATATATTACTGTAAAAGACAACATAATCGATACTAATAACAACTTATTTATACTTGTATCAAAAATATTTACAAGGTTATTTAATGAAACAAAGCTCAATCTACCTATTGATTATCGTGAATTATGGCTGTTGGAAAATTCTATTTGTATTTTAATAAATATGTATTGCTTATTGGATACTATCTAATATTTGCACAACACATTTTGATATAATATCTGTTGGTTGATTATAAGTTAATATATCAATATATTTTTCTAAGTATGGATACGAAGTTATGTTATTTTTTACTTCTTCCCAAATTTTCTCAGACATATAATCAGGATACAATATTGGTATTATGATCTTATGATGCTCTACAGCAATTTGAAATTCCTGCCATACACCACTTATTTTATTTTCTGAACCATTATGCATTTCACCAAATACAAATAATGCAGAACCACATTGTGAGATTACTTTTTCTCGTTTATTTTTCTTATCAATCTCAGCTTTATCATCATTCCCTACAAACGGAGTTACAATCATGTGTTTTTCTGTGTTTTTAATACCCTGTTTTGCAAGATATTCGTTCGCATATCCAATTAAATGTGTACCAAATCTTCGGCCTATTCCATTTACAATTCTGTAATCATTTTCTAAAAGATATGTTGACATATTTTTTGATAAATCATGCGAAAACCTTGTTATATTTTCTTCAAATGAACGAAATGCTCCTGAAATAAATATCTTTTTCTTCCTAATGCGGTCATTAAGCTCCATTAAAACCTTAGGTATATCATTATATTCATCAACTAATAGAACTCTAATATGATATCTACGTTCTATATCATCAATAAAATAATTAAAGTAAACATTATCAGAGTCTTTCTTCATGATAGCATAGTGATAAGAAGCAGAATCCCCCAAGTATCTTATAATCTCACTCATGCAATCTAAGACCAAATGATCAGCAAAACTGTATCCAATAAATAGAAATGTGCTTGATATTAACTCTCTTTTAAAAAACATCATCATTATACGATGCGTATCATTATAATTTTCATAATCATCTTGAGTTGCAACTATACCATCTAGATTGGAAATATCTCCATTCATTTTGAATATATTTATTCTTTTATTTATATCTACATTTGAGAAATCAGAATCACGAAAAATCTTGTTTGTTAAAATTCCTTTTTCATGATAATTACTTTCTATAGAATTGTCAAAATTAGTAGTCCATACATTTGTAAAGCCAGTTTGAGTTAACTCTTTTAGTAGAGGACTTTGATATTTATTTCTATTTATCTTTTCATTAATTCTTTTTCGTAATTCTGCGGAGCCAAAATAATTTGAATAATACTGTGCAAGCCTATAATAATCCGTTGCTGCATCTATAGGTGTTTCAAGCTCTTTTGCAAGTGGACTAAACAAGTCTGCCCATGTTGGATAGCCTGCATCACACGATCCTCCCGCTCCTAAAAACAAGGATATTCGTTCATCTAAGGCATGCTGAGAAAACTGCTTTAAAAACTGTTGCTTTTCTATAGGCATATATATTCTCCTTTAATAATACAAACGATCTATTGATTAATTTTCCAATTGATAATTACCTATTATCATTCATTTATTTTACCACAATATTTGTTAATTATATATAGTGAAAATTTGGTTCTATATCTTACCCGTACTCAAAATAAAATTTAATATATCAAACTCATTGCTTTTATCTAATTTTTCATTTTATCAGTAGTTATAATTGTACATCATTATTTAATTTTCTTAAAAATCATAAAATAAATTTCTAACTACATATTTCTCCTATTATTATCAAATGCATATCTTACTATTTTTTTATAAAAGAAATATTATATTTTCTTATATCATAAATATCAAATTCTATTTTGGGAATGACTTTAAATAATACCGACATACTACATATCAATTCCCTATCCATTTTACTTATATCATTTACAATATCGTTAATATCATTACATAATTGCATATATGGTCTAAAATTTCCATACTCCCATTCTTTTTCGACATTTTCAAAATATGTAGAAAAACTTTTAATTCTAAAATCTTTTTTCAGCTGTTTGGCATATTCAAAGTAAGTTTTGTCAATGGGTTTATTTCCAATAACATAGTGTGATAAAAGTGGTACTTTAATTTCTATAGATTCTTTTCCTACTGAACCATTAAATTCCTTTAATTTATCTTGTGTTGTCTTATCTACATATCTCATTATTTCAGATTTATCAACCCTTGTATTTGAAATTGTTCCAATAATATTGTCGTATTTGTAATAATCTGTATCTATGAAAAATTCACATCTTTCTTTACATGGCAAATAATCACATCCTATACTGTCAGCCAAAATATCATATTCTATTGCTCTCATTGCTATATTTTTGCTATATTCCTTTTTATATTTTTCAGAGTAAATTTGATTTGCAACGTTTTCTATTTTTTTATCTTCACTACAGGGTATTAAATATTCTTCAACTTTTTGTTCTTGTGTCAATATTTTCCAAAATGTTGATTTTTCATTGTTCGGATAATACACTTTGTCCCACAAAATAATTGCCTCTATTATCTTATGAAACCCTGAACTATAAATCATATTTTTTCCTAAAGTTGCAATATCCTCAATAGCCCAATTATCTATCATTACACTTTTCATATATAATCCCCCATAATATCAATAATAACCATTACTATCCTTAGATTAAAATAAAATCCATACTAGCTATAGCATCATTTTATCATTTAGTTTTATATTTTTCATTTAGCTCCTTGTTTATTTGGTCGAGTTTCAACATACGGCTGATTTTTTGACACAAATTCATCTACTTGTAAAAATGATCTGCCTAACTCATTAAGACTTAATACCATCATATATTCAGCAACTTCTCCTGCTCGATCTATATATCTCACCGGGTCAAGTGTTGCTCGAAATTCTTCAAACGAATCTCCTACAACCAACCAATCCCCTGACTCTTTATCATACCAACAATGCAAATCTCTCCAAAGGGCAATATCATCCTCTTCAAAGAATTCCTCATCGGCTTTAAAGTTAGCCCATGGAAATAAACGAGGAAAAACTTCAGTGTATGGTGTAAAAGGAAACCAATATGGATATGAATACTTTTGAACTTCTTTACCATCATCAACTATTATCTCTGTATCCCCCCTTCCACTACTCTTATTTACCCACTCTTCAGAATGTAATTTTACTGTTCCTCCATCCTGAATAATTTTCATAAAATTTTTTTGAGAGAGTAGAAAATTATAGTTAATTACATGTTCTGGAAGGTTAGTAAATAAAAGTAATTTCTTATTTGAAGTATCATTCAAAAAAACCTGATCCAGAGGGACTCTAACAAAATAACCTTTTCCCTCCCCATTATTAGTTTTTTCAATAGTGTCTTTCGTTAACTTTTGCCATATACATACATTATCATCAGGATTATACAAAACCAATATGCAAGGTAGTGAATTCATTATCCAATAATTGTACTGTCTATCATTTATCTTTCGAAAAATAATACAATTGTCATTTTTCTCTTCAAACCAACTTCTACCAGACTTTATTTGTAGTGCAAGAAGCTGTTTGGGTTTCCCAGATGAATCTACATATTCCATATGAGCATCAATACCTACATCATCAATAGGCTGCTCCCTAAACATCCAATGATTTCGTTCTGCAATTTCACCACAATGTGATATTCCTATTCTTTCCGTCCTATTTGCCACACACTCTCTCCTCTCTAAATGTTTTTCAAACGTTTGATTAACTGTCTGGCAAACGAAAGCGCTATCTCATCACAACTATATTTAGACGAATCTATTGCCTGGATATCTGCAACTGTCGGATATTTCTCCTTTAATTGCTCTACAGAAATATTATGTAAAATAGGCAAAATTAATTTCTGTCCATTTCTATTTTGACGATTCAAGAACTCGCCAAGTTCTCTCTCGGTCCATTCTCTATCAAAGAAATTTTCTGAAATCACAATAATTGCAAATTCAGCTTTCTTAGTTCCATTAAGGATTCTGTCCTTCCAATTATCTCCCCATTCAAGTTCTTCTTTGTCATAAAATATTTTAACCCCCAACTTTTTTAGAGACTTATATAGTTCCTCTATCAAATTCTCTTTATCCTTATTAGCATGAGATATAAAAACATCATATTCTGGCAACGAATTTGCTTGATACCTTGGCACCTCCACCGTCGATATACCATTCTTTTTATCTATATAATCCTTGTCGCTATATATGCTTTCTAACGCAGCTACTAATTGATCATATTTTCTCTGAAGTAGCCATGTATCTATTTTCGAAGATAATACATGATCCTTCAAATATTTATTGAAAAATATTTCAACATCATTCATCCATATTTCATGTTGCTTTTTTATATCATAAAAATTACTATTTATTGCTTCATACGATTCTTTATAAGATGTATCTGTGCCATTCTTTTTTGTTCTTTCTATTAATGTTTTAAGTTCTTCTTCAAAAGCCATCCCTTATTTCCCCTCTTTCTGTGTCACATACTATATAATCCTAACCACTTTTAATTAAAAAATACACATTGATTATACCATTTTTCGCTCATACCCGCAATTAATACCACAACATTGTGCGGCATGCTCCTCTTTTTAACATGGTTCCAACTTCTTCAAGCACTGTTCCCTTCGGATCAGTAACTACATAAGAGCACTGCATCTGCATAAGAGACGGCTTCACAAATCCTCTTGTCTTACCTGCGCCGGAACCTCCGACTATCAGGATATTTTTGTTTCTGTCAAACTTAGGATGCTCCGGTCTTGTCATTCTCAGCCACTCCGTTGCCGTAAGCGGAATATTATTCCACTTCACCGGATCCGTGTACGGCTCAAAATCCTTATCCGTTCCCCATTTAGCAGAACCATATTCCTCTCCATGACGAAACTGCCTGGCATTCTTCTTTCTGGCATTCATAAACAGCTTAAATGCTATACCCGCACCTACACCGCAGATGAGCGGCATAAGTTTAAACGATGGTGCAAAATAAGGCTCGACCTGAAAGATCAGTGAAAAGGCTTTGACACACTTATCAAGCATATCTCCATCATCCGACATGACCGCAGCCTGCACATATTTATTTATGACATAAAATATGATGATGAATGGTATGCCATCAATCGCAACCTTATTTGCATTTAACTTGCCATTTTTATAATATGGTTTTAACAGTTTCTTCGGTAATGCTTTCAGGTCATCCAGCACGGCACCGCCGATATTTTTCTTTCCCATAAGCACCACCTACAAACTTGTATCCCGGCTCTTTTTCTTCGTCTTTTCACGCTGCCGGTTCTTGTCTTTCTGTTTCTTCTGTGACTGTTCCTTTTTGTCCTTGATTCGCTCAGAGAGTGTCTTATCCTTCTTCGGGTTATGCTTTCTGGCAGCTTCCTTGATCTCTTCCTTTGCATTCGGCGTGATACTGCCGGATTCAAGCACTTCATCCTTATGGTCTTTAATTTCAAATCTGACGGATTTGTCCGCCATCTTTTCCACCTCGTCCATGTTGATCTCACCATTATTAACAAAATCTGCTGACATGATAGCCTGATCATGCTCATCGTAAAGCACCAGTGTTTTCGTCATCTCTTTTTGTTCTTCAAGAACCTGCTCAGAAGCCATCTTGAGTAATGATGCGACCTGATCAATACTTTTCACTTCACAAAATGCTGTATGTGTTACCGAACCATCTGCCCGTGTGACTTCTCTCATATCCACCGGAATATGACTTTTTTTACATGCTTTCTTTAATATCTCTGCGGTTCTCTCATCATTCACATCTATGGAAGCAACATCTTTACCCTCTTTGTTAAAATCCTTTAACGATCCATGCGTCTCCTTGTAGTTGGAAACCACCTTATCGACTACCTTGCCGAGCAACGTTTCCTTCTGCTCTGCACTCATGCCGGGATTTTTCTCTTCTGAACGCTTACAGGCTTCCGCAATGGCTGTTATCAGATCCACGCTGACAGTCACAATCGCCTTTCCCGTTTGGAATGACTCCTGCGTCAACTCATCGACCATTGTTCTGTCCTCCTGTTATATGTTTTCCTGCCGCTTCTGTCTGTGGGTGCTCTCACCCATAAGATACACATTTTAATGCACATCTCGTGTTCCTCCTTAATTTCCTTTATCTGAATTTCTGGACAAAATGTCCTAAAGTTACATTCATATACATTGCCCAACGGGCACAAAAAAAGAGCATCTATGTTTCAATCACATAAATGCTCTAACGCTGTTGTTTATATTAAATTGTTATGGTTTGTCAGTTCGACAAATTGGAATTGTATATTAATTTTTCTTATTTAGTCTAATATGGAAATCGTTGGCTTTAGAACATTCTTCATATGTAAAATTTGTTTCATTCCCTAAAAACTCAACGGCTTCCTCCTTTGTATTGTAATTAGATTTTTCTTTCATATATCTTAACAAATTGGTCATATATATTCTTCCGTACTTCTTCTGACAAACCGGCGTATTTTGTATCCAACACCTTTTTTACGGCTTCGTACTTCCTATTTTTATCTTCTATATCCGGACCACGGTCATAATTAAACCTCACATCATAAAAAATGTGTTTCATATCGTTACTTAAAGCTTGTAACACTCGAAACCCTTTCATAGAAAACTTTCCTTCTTTTATACCATTCTCCACACAGGGCTGTCTCGCCCAATCCATCATAAACCAATTCTCCATTGGCATATTTACACCATATCCGGAATCTGACAAAAAATCATTTATCTCATTCCAATTTATCTGTAACGGCAAATCGTTTTCTTTCGCAAATAAATAGTCATCACGCTGTAATTCCTGTTTTTTTCGCTTTCTTGTATTTCTTTCATAAACAATCCAGTATATTACCATTGCTGCTATAATACACACGCTAAATATCTTTGTAATCATGGTATTTCCTTTATAAATAATTAAGTATACTACGGTTACTACCGCAATACTTATGCTGAGTACCTTTATAATCAAACCATTCATTGTGTATCTCCCTATCACTAAAAATTAGAAATTAACAAGTCGACAAATTCCGATTTGTATAGTGTCTGAAAGTTATATTTCATTTGTATTGCTGTTTTTTTCATTACTTCTGTTTCTTTCCATGCCATTTGAGGATTTTTAGCAATATAATAAGCATCTGCTATCGGCACAACCATAGCAAGATGGCACAATTGCCATTCCTGCATATTTTTCACTATTTGATATGGTATTTTAGATGTTTTTAAAAGTTTTGCCAACTTCTCTACCCGTTCCGTACGGCATCCATTTATTTCTGCAAATGTTGTAGGCTGAATAAGATACGACGTAAGTGCAGCTTTTAAAATACCATCCTGAAAACTTCCTCCAGCGCCTGGAAAAGCAGGAATAATACGTCCTTCTCCACAAAGCCGCTCCCACTTTTCGTACCCTTCAATGGTATTTACCATAGTCACAATATTAGGGCTGATATTATGGGACAGTTCTTCTAAAGCAATATGTACCTGATTTTCTTTGACTGTTAAAAACACGAAATCATAACTATCGGCTTTTTCTAATCGTCCGATAATTTTAACATCGGCTTTGTGTATTTTCCCTTTTTTATCATATCGCAATCCTTCTTTTTGAAATAGATCTAATCTCTTGCCTCTTGCATATATAGTTGTATCATATCCTGCTTTACTAAATAAGGCTGCATACCAGCAGCCAATTACACCTGCACCGTATATTAGTAATCTCATAGTATGCATCTTCTCTTGTTATTGCTTCGATTGGCATACCCATAAATTCTTTAGTTTTAAAGTCTTTTGGATTTCTTTGTATAATTATAGCATTGCCATATTATTTCAGCATTTTTTGTTCCTGCGTGTGATGTTCTTCTTACATAATTTCTGCCACAATAACCAAAGCCTTATATGGTATCGACATATGTAAATGCCCTGAATGTGGTGGACACATGGTTTCTTATATTCAAGGTGGATTTCATCGACGCGAATAAAATGCGTCTTTTTATATTTTTTTGAAGTCTCCAGTGGAGGCTTTGTTGTCATGCGCTGATTTATAATTTATAATCATAATAATTCAAAAAAAGCACCATACAACACAACTTCTTTTTATTTGCTGCAACTCCTTACTTTGCTAAATTCATAATACGTTCTGCCATGTTTTCTGGATATAATGTCGCCATACTGGCGTGTCCCATATTTGTCATTTCTATAAACTTTACATGTAGAAAATGTTCTTTTACATATGCTAAATCTTTTGCTCTTTCTTTACGTTCTTTATCACCGTACCAATATTCTAATTTACCCAGATATTCTATAGTACCTTCCGGCATCCTGTAGTTGTTGCATGATTCAAAAGTTCTCCAGATGGTCTTATAACTGATAAAGCGGAAAACTTTCGCCATATATTCTAAATCTTCCTTGCTATATTCATCTGTTGCAAACACCTTTTCCAGAAGGCTAAACCCACCTATTTTTCCCATAGAAATCAGCAGAAAATCCTTAACAGCAATGAATCGAGTAAGTAACCATGGTATCTGATATGGTGTGATTCCGCCATCGCATATTGTGTTATTTACGGTAATTTTCTTATCTGCAAGCATTCTTAAAACAATACTACCTCCCATAGAACAGCCATATAGAACATCAATGGTGGCAATCTTATTTTTTACTAACCACTCTGCCAATTCTCCGGCGATATTTTCCACGCTGGTAAAATTTTGCTGTGAATCATTTTCATCATATCCAGGCAATGCCGGAATAATTACATGACAATCCTTTTCCAATAAAGGAATTAGATATTCAAAAAAATCCCACATCACTACAGATGGATGTACCAAAACTACTGTCTTTGCATTACTTTTTCCATATTCATAAATTGTCATTCCTTGTCTCCTGTATACTTCCCAATCAATTCGATAACTTTCGATTTTCTCAATTCTCCAAACTGGAAGTTATTTTAATACATCAAAGAAGTGTGCCTATCCATGCAATCGCAGCACAAATAGGTATGTATATAATAAAATGTATAATATGTGTCTTTTTGTTGTAGCCAAACATATGCGGTCCCACTATACCTTTAAGTTCCGGATAAAAATGCGGAAAGAAGTTTGAGTGGCAGAGCAACACCCAATCAAAGAATACTATATCATAAATCTCCATGACATAAAGCATGATCAGAAAACGCACAAAGAATTTCAAAAAACTAAAATCGTTTCTTACACCATCCCATATTCCAAGAATAAGCGCTCCTATAAATAGCAGGATTGCAATAGCAGCTATAAATCCGCCTATAATATGAGCGCCACGAAATCTCTCTTTTTTTTCGGGAATCACAGCAAGATTCTCTTTAGGTGCAGAAGAGAAAAATTTCTTATCCTGAATAAAACCAACTACACTATACAAAAGCAGAAAATAACCTGCCATAATCATCAGCGTTGCAATTATTGTTATTATCATCTTAGTCTTATCCTCCTATAAATCATGATTTCTCAGTTTCAAAAATTGGAAGTTGTTTATTAAACCTTTTTAACCTTAACCAACAACATCATAGGTCTACGCATTTCATTACACATTCCCGGCATACCCATCATATCTGCCGGAGGCATTGCTTCCTCAATAGCCTCAATTTGAAAACCACATTTTATAAGTGGATTCAATATCTGCGTTAATGTGTGGTGCTGTTTAATTACTCGTTGACCAAGAAAAATGGTTTCTCTTTCGCCTGTGTAATAGTAATTGTCGATTGGCCAATATTTAGGTTTCCCATTTTCATCATAAATCCAATCCTCATTAACACCTGCGGTGAAAGTCGGATGTTCAATATTGAATAGGAAATACCCACCTACTTTTAATGTGCAATACACCTTTTGATAAACATTAGCTAAATTTTCGATATAGTGCAGTACCAGGTTAGAAACAACTAGGTCATAAGTATTTTCAGGATAAATGTATTCTTCAACGCCGCAAACTTTATACTTGATTTTGTCATCAGAGTTATCAGCTACTGCTTTTGCAATCATTTTTTGACTACTATCAATACCAAGAATTTCAGTAGCTCCCATTTGTGCGGCATATTTGCAATGCCAACCGTAACCACATCCTAAATCCAAAACTTTTTTTCCCTGTAATTTAGGGAATAACGGTTGCAACTGATGCCACTCTCCAGCAGCTTTCAGACCATCTTTGCTTCTTCCCATTTCCGCATATGCGGCAAAAAATTCACTATTATCGTAAATATTTCTCATTGATAATTACCTCCACAACTTCAAGTTTATCTCAACAACCCCCGGTCTGGGATCCTGTGTTTTATTACAGTATTCCATATGCATGATGTTGGGGTCAAAAGGTATTTTGCCCCCACGCCGCTTTCATTTTCAAGATGAAATGCTGAACATATGGAATTTTCATTCTTCTTTTGAACGGCAGAACCATACAGATCAACACTGCTAAAATCATTATCCGATTCAGATGTCTCTGAAAGTATGTCTCCTGCTGCCTTATACGGATTGTACACAGTTCTTTCCCTGCCTCCTGCATTATTAATTACATTTGCCGAATTATCAGTTTATATCAGGAACAATAAGCCTGCAAACATAACAACTCCTATAACATTTGCTTTTGCCGGAAGTTTTGTTGGCATAATGATAATTGCCAGTGGCAGCAGATTGAATATGCATGCCCACGCCGGAAGAGATGTTGTTCCTGTCACAACTGCTATCAGAAAACTGACAGCAAATACCAGCATTACTGCATATCCCAGATACATCGTGTAGCACGTTGTCTTGAAGAAATCCCATACTGCACACAATGCCTCCTCTGTCAGATTTAATTTTACAAAAAACCATTCCACCAGACAGCAGAACAGATGATGCAGTGCCAGATTGATAAACATAACAAGAGTTGCAACAAACATTATCATATAATACGTTTCAGAGAACTGCCGCATACAGTCACACAGAGCCAGATATCCGAAAATCTCAAGTGTCATGGCAGCTACGCCGAGTACCATAGCAAACGACAGATTTTTAAGCGGCATCCCCTTAAATGCAGCACTTGTTTTTTTATAATCCTTAAAACTGGCCAGATCCACTTTACCGTTTGGTGCATATGTCAGTAAACAATCAGAGATTCCACAGAACACATGACCAACCAGTGCCATGATCATAAATATTTTCCATTGTAACATTGTTATTATTCCCCCCTAATATTTGTTTTTCTCTTATGATCTCATTTCCACACATCTTCAATCCAGCGTATACACGCTTTCCCCATTATATCTCGTTCTTCGTAGCAGGCCTTGGGATCTTCTTTCTCAGATTTTATGAAATACTTTATTTCTTCTCCGCAGTATTCCAGCATCATGTGACTCATATGATCAAATGCTATGTGTTCATATTGATAAGGAAAGCCCTTCATTTTCAACCTTTCACAAATCTTTTCACAACTCTCGGTTGATGGCCAGACAGTGTCTACCCTTGTGGAGAACAGTAAAATCGGTGCTTTTATCTGTTCAACAGGAATCACAGACTCAGAAACAACATTTTTCCCTATGTTTATTTCCAGAATGTTATATTCTTTTGCTTTCCATAGGAGCTTCAGCATATTTATCTTGCGGGATTTATAAGGAGTGTATGGCAGCCCTTCTCCTTTGTATGACCAGCAGCATGAACCTGATGGCTGGTTTCCTAAAAGTCCCTCACTGTAATACCACGAAGGTGTCTTTACAATCACGCAGGATAATTCCGGATAGAATACGGCTGCTGCCAATGCCAATTCTGCCCCCTTTGAAACTCCTTCTATCCCTATTTTTTCATATCCCATCGTTTTCAATCTGTCAACCACATCGCCAATCATTTCTACAGGAATCATGTTTAATGCCTTTGCAGAATGCTTTGTTTTGAAATATCCCAGTGCAAATGCAGGAATCCCATGATCCTGAAGATATTTTGCTGTCTTACCCGCATGCTCAAGTCCACCCTCGCTTCCTGTGAACACAATCATAATTTTGTCTTTTCTTCCGCTTACCGGATACAGAATACCATCCCAGTCAGAACCATATATCTTATCTATCATAACAACCAATTTCCTCTCTAAGATACGTCTACTCTAAATGTTAGTCATCTCTAACCAGATTACCATATTTATTTTCCAAAGTAAATAATTGCATACAAATAATTTACTTATATTTACTCTGGGCTTCCTCTAATCGAGTAGGAGGAAAATCTGTTTGATTTCCCGACCGCTCACACCGCCGTGCGTACGGTTCCGTACACGGCGGTTCCTTTTATTTTTCAAAATACCACGTAATA
>ERZ779835.55-NODE-55-length-31740-cov-8.520467_pt1 | contig 31740 bp, 29 predicted proteins | sample MGYA00511382_ERZ779835 | MGnify/ENA primary metagenome ERZ779835 (study PRJEB29588, sample SAMEA2150814) | human gut metagenome | biome: human gut; feature: human-associated habitat; material: faeces | place: Denmark | collected 2008/2010 ... | reverse complement strand
GAAAACTCAAATCGGGCGAGAACAAAGGGCAACTACGTTGCTTTGTTCTTTTATACTTTTGTTGTATTCTTATTTTCTTTTTCAGCCATCTTTTTTTCTTTTTGCTTAATTTTCAAGTTGTCTTTAGCTACTGTCATAAGAAGTTTAATTCTATTTGTCTGATTTGCTTCACTTGCACCTGGATCATAATCAACTGGTACAATATTTGCATCTGGGAACATATCTCTGATAGTTTTTATTACACCTTTACCAACAACATGATTTGGTAAACACGCAAATGGTTGAACACAAACTATATTTTGAATACCATTTTCCATATATTCAAGCATTTCAGCCGTCAAGAACCAACCTTCACCTGTTTGATTTCCTGTTGATAAAACTGATTTTACATTATCTGCTAAATGCCAAATATCACAAGTTGGTAAATATCCTTTTTTAGATTTTTCTAATGCTTTTTTAGCATCTTTTTCAAATGAATTTATCAATTTTATTGCAACATCAAATAACATTGATTTCAATCCATTATTTTTTAATAATTGATGTGATATTACTCCATTTGCTGCAACATATTTAACAAATCCCATAAAGTCTGGTAAAACAACTTCTGCGCCTTCTTTTTCCAATAAATTTGCTACATAATTATTTCCAAATGGATGATATTTTATTAATACTTCACCAACAACTCCAACTTTAGGTTTCTCAATTGTTGTATCTAATTCTATTTTTTCAAAATCATTTACTATATCATAAATACTTTGTTTAAATTCTTTCATAGTTGATTTTACAACTAATGTTTTACATTTTTTCATCCACTCATCAAATAATTTTTGAGTTTCACCTTTATGTATTTCATAAGCTCTATTTTTAGTAAGCATTTTTTGTAATAAATCTGCATATACAACGCATTTAATCATTCTTTCAATCATTGGTATTGTAATTTTAAATCCAGGCATTTTTTCCATACCAACAACATTAAATGATATAACAGGCACATTTTCAAATCCAGCATCTTTTAAAGCTTTTCTAACTGGCTCTAAAGTACTTTCAAATAAATCCATATTAATTTCTTCAAATTTAGCTCTTGTTAAAGTAACATCTAAGTTTAAAGGTCCATTAGCATTTTGAGCAATAAATGGAATAGTAATTTGTGTAGAAGTCATACCTGATAAGTCTTTCTTAGCTTTTTCAGCAGCATCTTTAACACGTTGCATTGCCATCTTATCATCACGTAAATCTACTTTATTTTCTTTTTCGAATTCATCTACTAAGTAATCAATAATTCTTTGGTCAAAATCATCGCCACCTAATTTATTATTACCAGCAGTTGATTTAACTTCGAATACACCATCACCTAAATCTAGAATAGAAACATCGAATGTTCCACCACCTAAGTCATATACTAAAACAGTATGAGCATTTTCTTGTTTATCAATACCATAAGCTAACGCTGCAGCTGTTGGTTCATTTATAATACGTTTAACATCTAAACCAGCAATTTTACCAGCATTTTTAGTTGCTTGTCTTTGTGCATCATTGAAGTATGCAGGAACTGTAATAACTGCTTCTGAAACAGTTTCACCAAGATAACTTTCAGCATCTTTCTTTAATTTCATCAAAATTTTAGCACTAATTTCTTCTGGTGTATATTTTTTACCATTAGCAGAAACTTTTTCTTTAGTTCCCATTTTTCTTTTAATTGATGAAATTGTGTTATCTACATTAGTAACTGCTTGTCTTTTAGCAATTTCACCAACCAATTCATCACCATCAGCTTTAAAAGCTACAACTGATGGAGTTGTTCTATTTCCTTCTGGATTTGGAATTACATGTGGTTCGCCACCTTCTAATACTGCAACACATGAATTCGTTGTACCTAAATCAATACCTATTATTTTTCCCATAAAAATCTCTTCTTTCTATTATTTTTTTATTTACTAACTTTAACCATAGCATGTCTTATAACTTTACCTTTATAAGTATATCCTTTACGTAATACATCTACAACCATATTAGATTCCACGCCATCAACCTGCTCAACTAATACCGCTTCCATTGTATTTGGATCAAAAGGTTTATTTAAAACATCTATATTAACAACGTCATTATTTTGTAAGATTGTTGTTAAATTTCCATAAATCATCTTAAAGCCACTTAGGAATTTACTAACTTCATCTTCTAAATTAGTATCATCCATATTAATAGCTCTTTCAAAATTATCTACAATTGGCAATAAACTTTTAATAAATTCTTCGCCTTCATATTTCAACATATTAGATAACTTTTCTTCATTTCTTCTCTTCATATTTTGCATTTCTGCACTAATACGAATAATTCTTTCATTCAATTGCTTATTTTCTTCTTGCAATTTAATCTTTTCAGGATCTTCTTTTTTCTTAAAAAATCCTTTTTCTTTCTTAGGAGGAACCTCTTTATTTTCTGTTGTATCCCCTATTTCTTGCTTAGATTCACCACTATTATCTACTTTACTTACTGTTTCTTCCTTATCTTGAGAACTCTCAGTTACTTCTTCATTTATCTTATCAGTAGTAGTTTCTATATTTTCATCTATTACTTGTGAATCTTTCTTTTCTTTTTCCATAATTCATCTCTTTCCTATGGTTCTATTTATAGTAAGTCCAAATTACTTACATAAATTATTTATTATATTCATCTAATTCTTTATTTATGAACTCTAGCAACCCAACAACTTTATCATATTCCATTCTTTTGGGTCCTAATATTGCTATTGTTCCTTCTTCACCATTTATATTGTAATGACTTTTTATTACTGTAACATTTGAATCAAATTCATTTTCATCGCCAATATAAACATTTACGCCGTCGCTTTTTTCTTCGATTTTTCTAACCAAGGATTCATCTTCAAACTTAGCAATGATTTTCTTTATTTCATCAACGTTATCATATTCTGGTTGTTTTAAAATATTCGTCTTACCACTAAAGAAAACATTTGAACTATTCTTCGCGAAATCACTAAAGGCATCATAAAATATTTCATATACTTTTTCATATTGATGTATCTTTTTCGATATCACTGGTTTTATTTCATATTCCAATCTTTGACTTACTTGATCAATTGGTGTGCCAATTAACATTCTATTAATTAACTCACTTGTTTTAACCAGCTCATCAATAAAAATGTTTTTTTCAAGCCTAAATTTTTTATTTTCTACTATTCCTTTATTAGTACAAACCAAAGCTACTACTTGATTGGAATCTAATGGAATTATACTAACTTGTTGTAAAGTATTATCTTTACTACTTTTACCTAAAACTACACTAGTATAATTAGTCAATTCACTAATTATTTCCATACACTTTGAAATTGCATCACTTACTTGCAATTCTTGATTATGAAAAATAGTCTGTAATTTTAACATTTCTTCTCCATTAAGTTCTTTTGGTCTCATCAAGTTTTCTACATAATATTTATACCCTTTTTCCGATGGAACACGACCACTTGATACATGATTCTTTTCAATGTATCCCAAGCTTTCCAAAACGACCATTTCATTTCTTATTGTCGCACTTGAAAGTTTAAATTTTTTACATAGTCCTTTGCTTCCAACAGGTTTTACAGTATTAATATAACATTCGACTATTTCTTTTAGTAACTCTTTTTGTCTATCATCCATAAAGTCACCACCATTAGCACTCTTTCTTTTTTAGTGCTAAATAGATTATATCCACTTAATTAGCACTTGTCAATACCAGAGTGCTAATTTTTTTCTTTTTTTACTAAAAAAATACAATTTTGTCTACTTCCCATCCCAATTAAGACAAATCATCCCCATAATAAAAAAAATCTGTTATAATTTAGTTATATTCTATTTAATAGAGGTGAAGTAAAAATTGAAAAAAGTTAAAAAAAGAAAAAAATTTCGTTTAAAAACAAAAGTTAAAAGATTTTTAATCTACTTTATATTTATGTTAGGCCTCACAATATATGGAGTTAAAGAAAGCATTGGTATTTACCAAAAGTATCAGTATCAAAAAACATATGAATATAAAATAAACCAAGTTGGTTATAATAAAAAACAAACTGCTATCTTAATAAAAAAATTAAGTGATAAAAATCTCGATTATCTTCTTAATCAAGAATTTAATGAATCATATTACAATATTGTTAATCAAAAATATTTTCTTGAAAAGAATTTTAATAGTTACATCGAATATTATAACTATCATCAATCTTTGGGATACGACACTATTGTAGCCATTGTTAATGTACATGCTAACAACGGTTGGTACAATGTAACATATAAAACTGACACCCAAAAAGACCAACTAATATTAGTCAACAAATTTTATCAATTAGATCAATCCTTTAAAAGAAGCGATCTTGAAGATATATCCCTTTCTGTTTCTTATGAAGGCCAAAGTGCTTCAAGTATAATCATCAAACAATTCTTAAAAATGCGTGAAGATATTAAAAATGATTTAAACGTTCATTTAATGGTAAATTCATCATATCGTTCATATGAAGATCAGGAAGAAATATATAATTCATTTAAATTAAAAGGTCAAAGTTATGCTGACTCTTATGCTGCTCGTCCTGGTTTTTCTGAACATCAAACAGGACTGGCACTAGATATAACATCATTAGAACATAAAAATCAAAAAAGTTTTACAGAATCTGAAGAATACAAATGGCTTAAAGAGAACTGTCATAAATATGGTTTCATTTTAAGATATCCAGAAGGTAAAGAAAATATAACCGGTTACAATACTGAAAGCTGGCATTTCAGATATGTAGGTGAAAAAGTTGCTACCCAAATTTATAATGAACAAATCACCTTTGATGAATATTATGCTTTCTATATCGAAAAATAAAAAAATTAGTTGTCATTGCGACAACTAATTTTTATTTTAATTCATAAGTATAAGCGGTTATACCATTAACTACAACATTTAGATTAGCATTATAATCTTCTAAAGCAACTGAACTAATTCTAGAATAACTATACTGCCATCTAGCTTCACCAGTTAAAGCATCAATAACTTCAATATCAGTATCATTATTAAATGATACAACATCTTTTCCTGTATAAATAACATTATTTCCATCAGCAAATAATTTACTACCATTCTTATTATAAACTGAATATGTATCTTTTCCAGCAATTACAATATTTCCTTCATACCCCTGAATTGGTTCAGGAATACGAGAAGTAAGTTTACTTCCACTAGAATCAATTACATACCATCCACCATTTTGTAATACTACATACTTACTAACATCTTTTAAAGGTTCGGAAGTTTCATCATCTGTTGTACCACGATAAAATATTCCAATAAAATCGTACTCAAAATTCAAATCTGTATTAACTTTGCCGTCTTGAAGATCGATTACCCCCCATTTACCATTTTTATCTTGAGCAATATAAGTATTGTTAAGTAAAGTCGTTCCATAATTTTTAATAGAATTATATTCACCTATAACCTTTTTTTCTTGTACATCATAAATCTTAACACCTGCTAAATAATAATATTGATCGTCTTCACTTGGGTCTCCATCAACAATAAAAGCATATCTGCCATCTATTTTTTCAGTATATTGCTTTACACCTTCTTGTTCGTAATATTTCAAAGCATAATTAACATCATCTATTTTTTGATAAGCCCAACCACAAAATGAAGATTGACAATCATATTCTGCAATCAATTCATCTCCTTCATAGAAGTTTAACTTACCATCTTGAAAGAAATCTTTCAAAACAGGGCCAGTATCAGGTTTGGTTGAATCCAATAAAGCCTTAAACTTTACAACCGCCCCCGTTATTCCCATTCCTAAGCAAGCTATACACAATATTAACAAAACTACCATTGCAATTACTTTATTGATATTATCTACTTTATTTGTTTTATTCAAAATATCTACCTGCTTTCTTCATCTTTTTTAGTATCTTCACTTTCTTGTGTATCTTTACTAATTCTTTCAATTGTTGTATCTTCATAATTTCCATTTTTTAAGATTGAAACAACAAAGGAATTTCCACTACTTGTAACTTTAAATGCTGGTTTATCACCAAAATAATTTGTACTAGCTATCGTAACATCTTTACTAGAAATAACATTACCTTCATAATCATATATTTTTAAAGTTTTATCATTTAAAATGGCAACATAATAATCATCATATAATTCTACGTATGAATAAGTATCTTTACCAACTTTTTTACCATTAGCATCATAAACATAATATTTTGAAGTTGACTGATCCATCAACTTAACATATTGACCCTTATTAATATAATCAACAATATCGTAGTTATATTCAACAGAAGCTGTACTTTCATTATATATAAGTTGATATTTATTCGAAGCATTTAAAGCAACAATATAATCTTTTAATCTTTTTAAAGAATTATAATTAAAGCCATATTTACCTGTTACTTTATCTGCAGTAATAGTAATCATTCCACTTTTATTTTTCTTATTTACAGCAATTACATCATAAGAACCACTTACAAATGGTTGATTGTCTACAAGACTAGGAGAAAAAGCTCCAACATTTGCATAAACTCCCTTATTTTTACCTTCGACTAAATCATATAAATTATAAGTTGCCCCATCATCGATAAAGACATAACGTTTATTAAAAATAGGTATAACATTATTAACATCATCATTTTTGCCAGCAAGAGCTTGATGACATGAAGATAACTTACCATCTAATCCTGTTACCTTGTTTTTACTACCACAAGTATAAGTTCCTAATAAATTTACTTTCTCCTCATCATCATAAAAATACAATTTACCATTAAAATAACTATAATAAGCCAACTTCTTATTATTTAAGCCTTCCTTTAAATTTACTGTATTATACTTATCTTCTTTAAAATCTTTTGTATAAAGTAAAATATTTAATTCATCAGAACCAACCTCAATCTTAAACGATTGCTTAGTCGAACTTAATTTACCATTTTTATCATATATATATGAGGTAACATAATTATCATTATACAATTTTATGCCTTCCTCATTATATTTTGTTCCTTCAGCATCTATAATAAACATTTCATTATTTTCATTAATTAAGAACAAATAAGCATCCCTAGTTGTCATAAAGCCAGAACTTTCCACTACCATTTTCGCATTATAATCATATGCTGTATATTTTCCTAGTTCTTCTGTCACTATCAATTTATTACTATAATACTTAAGTTCTTCACTTGTTTCAATTTTCTTACTTAATACCTTATTATTCTTATTAATTACGACATAGCTATTACCTTTTTGAGCTACTAAATTATCAGCTTTATCAATCATATAAAGATTTTCATAACTAGGTTCTATTACTTGCGTAACTTCATCATTTACTTTGATTAAGCCATAATTATCTTTCTTATCAGCTACAATAACATAATCATCATCATAAGCTTTTACATCAGTATACGTTTCCAATTCTTTCTTTTGACTCAATGAATATAAAACGATTCTTTTTGCCATTCCATCCGCATCAGGTGTATCATAAACAAAAATATAATCATTATTGTAAACTGGTACTCTTTCAGTTTTGGTTTTACCATCTTCTCCTAAGATCTTAGGAACATCCAACTTATCCGCATAATTATTATAAGCTAAGTAACACGAATTACTATTTTTATTCTTACATTCATATGTTCCAATTTCTTTTTCATCTTCGTCTAATATATATAATTTTCCATCTTTATAATAAAAATTATCAGCCATAACAACAGCTTTTTCTTCTTTTTTAGGTTCATCTTTCTTCTTATTAGCTTTTACAACCAATAAAACAATACCACCAATAATTATAAGTAAAACCAAAATACTAGCAACTATAACTAAAATCTTTTGTTTTTTCGATAATTTTTGCCATTTTTCTTTTAACTTATTTTTTTTAGTTTTTTTATTCTTATCATCTTGTGTTTCTTCAGTGGTTTCCTCAGTTTCCGATGCTTCATCTTTCGCATCTTCTTCTTTTTCTTCTTGCTCTTCTGCTAATAATGATTCCGCCAAAGCAATGTTTTTTTCAGCCAAAGCTTCTTCAGCTTGTTCCATTGCTTCTTTTTCTTCTTCTGTAATATCTATTAATTCATCTGCTAACTCATCATAAATATCACTTCTCTTCTTACCTTCTTTTATTTCTGAAAGTAAAATAGGTTGTGTCTTTTCTAAGTCTTTATCTTTCATAAGTCATACCTTCCTTACATTACTCCAATTATACCATATAAATACCAATTTAAAGTAAAATTATCAATAAAAAAAGTTTTAATTTCTATAAAACTTTTAAAGTATTTTAATTAATATTTCATTCATAACATAAATATAATCAGGATTAATAAATAAAAAGCCATCTTCATAAATCATTTCTTTTTCTTCTAAAACTTCCTTTAAATCATATGCTTCTTGAATATTAATCTGATATTTCAAAAAGAAATCTTTAACATTTATTCCTCTCAATAATCTAAGACCTAACATAATTTCATTATCCATCTGTTCTTGTCGTGATATAAGATCTTCTTTTAATAAAAATTTTCCATTTATATATGAAGTCAAACTCCTAGTATTTTCATATCTAACACCATGAACATAACCATGTGCCCCTACACCAAAGCCATAATATTCATTATTAAGCCAATAATTAATATTATGACGACTCATTTTTCCTTCTTTCGCAAAATTACTTATTTCATAATGAATAAAATTTTTATCTTCTAATTTATCACAAATATATTCATACATCGAAGCATCTAATTCAGCCGGTATTGGCACCATTTTGGTAATTCCAATTTTTGTATTGTCTTCAATAATTAAAGAATATGTACTTATATGGTCAGGATTAAGTTTAAGTAGTAAATCTAAATCTTTCTTCGTCACCTTCAAACTCTCCCCTGGAATGCCATAAATAAAATCAACATTTACATTATTAAAACCTTTGTCACGACAAAGACTAATTTTAGCACAAGCCGTCGCAAAATCATGACTTCGTTCCATAAACTTTAATTTATCTTCATCAAAAGATTCAATTCCAATACTTAATCTATTAACACCATAATCTTTTAAAATATCTAATAAATGTTCATTTATATCATTTAAATTACATTCAAAAGTAAATTCATAATCATCACTCAAATTAAATCTTCGCACCATATCCAATAAATATTTTAAATCTTTTTCTTGTAAACATGAAGGCGTCCCTCCACCAACATAAATTGTTTTTATTTCTTCTCCACAATACTTATCTTGTATTTCCAATAATAAAGCATTTAAATATTGTGTAATCCACGGTCCGTGATAAATAACCTTACAAAAATCACAATAACTACAAATACTTTTACAAAAAGGAATATGTATATATACACTTTCCATAATATCCCTACCTTTTCTAAAAAACTAATTTAAAAGAAAACTAATATCAATTTCTTTTTGATTACAAATCTTACTTAACTTATCATTAATTTCTTTTTCTATTTTTTCATTAAACTTTTTATTTTGCTCTATTTCTCTTTTATATTTATAAACTTTATCTAACCAATCATGATTTTTATCATTTCTATATTTACCTGCATAGTATAAAAACAAATCTAAAGCAGCTTCCATAATGCCGTGATCACTTGCTATTTCATAATACTTCAAAGCTCTTTGCTCATCACGCAAAATATCTGACGTCACATCCCCAATCATCAATATCTTAGCTAAATTATAATAAGCATAATAACAAATTGTTCGATGATTAGCAAGAGTTGCTTTTTCATAATAATAATAAGCTTTCACTATATTCCTCTCTACTACTTCTCCATTTGTATAATACTGCCCAACCTTATTACAAGCCCAGCTTTCTTCTAAATCTGCACTTTTTAAATAGTACACAAATGCTTTCTTTTTATCTCCTAATTTTTCATAATAACTTCCTAAATTATTTAAAGAAAAAGCATAGTTATTATCTGCCCCTTTATTAAAATATTCCAATGCTTTCGTAATATTTTTTTCTAAAGGATAATCTCCATGTAAATACATTAGTCCAAGTACATTCATTGCCGCAATATTACCTAACTCACTAGCTTTTACAAGATTATCATAAGCAATCTTATAATCTTCTTCTGTTTGTTTACCTAAAAAACCTCGATAAAACATACTGCCAATCATATAACACGCACCAGCATGATTATATGATGCCGCAATCTTCAAATACCTATAAGCCTCCTCATACCTAGGATAACCCTTAACGTAACCACAAAACTCATTACTTCCTATTTCAAAGCAAGCATAAGCATTACCTTCCAAAGCCATCTTCTTCAAAGAATAATCGTAATTAATACTCTCTCTTAATTTCAAAACCAAATATTCTTGTAATCCAGAACAACTTATATAAGTATCATTTAAGATACTTTCCATAACTTCCTTTTTCAAATCACTTTCATATAATGGCTGCTTTTTATATAAAACAATATAAAATAATAATTCAACAAACATACTATAGTAATCTTCGTTTTTTAAAAACATATCAATCTTTTCTAAAAAAGGTCTATTAACACTTTGATCATTTTTACCTATATTATATAGTTTAAAACATAATGCTTTCATATTTTCATTTCTATTTATAAAAGCCTTTTTATCACTATCTAAAACATAAACTCTTCCATCTATAATACTCAAAATATTTATAATTATATCAAAAAAAATAGTTTTATCATTTTCATATTTTTTTTGCATATTTAAATACTTTTGTTTATAATCATCCCCTATTCGGCGACAGCCTACACAATAATTATTAATTGTTGTATCATTAACTTCCAAAACTTCAAACAAAACACAAAAAAGCTCTGTTTGCATCGCCGAAGTTTTATTTTTAGATAACTCTTTTATTATTCTAAAAAGATTTCCTAAACTAAGATTATCATCATTATCATTCATCTTTATATACTTTTTTTTCATCAAACCACCATAAACAAAATATCACAAATTGTGGATTTTATAAATATTATCATTATATATTGTGGATTTATGTTACTTTTACTTTACACGTATCTAGAATATTATTTTAACAGGAGGACAATTATGAAAAAAATATGGTCAAATTATAAACAAACAATTATTTTACTATTATCATTAATTATAGGAGCTATCATTGGCTTAGTCTTTAAAGAAAAAGCTCAAGTACTAAGTCCACTTGGTGAACTATTCATGAACATGATGTTTGTCATCATCGTTCCTTTAGTTTTTTTAACTATAACAACGTCGATCGCTAAAATCAAACAACCAAAACGTCTAAGTAAAGTTATCTCATCAATTTTTTTAGTTTTTATTATAACTTCCCTAGTTGCTATCGTAATAGGTGTCTTAACAACTTATTCTATTAAACTAGTTAATCCCGAAGATTCAAAAGCTATAATAGAAACTTTGAAAGATAATGAACAAACTGATGATATCAAACTAAATATCTTAGAAAGAACTGTCCAAGCAATCAGTGTTTCTGATTTTGCCAGCATATTATCAAAAGATAATATTATTCCTTTAGTACTAATATCCATCTTTGTTGGATTAGCTATTGCTAAACTTGGTAAAGAAGCCGAACCACTTCTAAATGTTTTAGAAGCAACTAATAAAGTAGTTTTAAAATTAATTGATTATGCATTTATGTATGCTCCAATCGGTCTTGGATGCTACTTTGCTTCTTTAATTGGTACCTTTGGATCAAGTATCGCTATCGGATACGCTAAGACCTTTGTTATATACACTGTTTTAGCACTACTATTCTATTTTATTATTTATACATTATATGCTTTCATTGCTGCTGGTAAAGAAGGTGTCAAAAGATTCTGGCAAAATATATTACCTGCTACTGCAACTTCAATTTCAACTTGTTCATCAGCAGCTTCAATTCCTGCTAACATGAAAAGTGCTAAAAATATAGGTGTCCCTGATGATATTGTCGAAACAATCATTCCTTTAGGAACAAGTTTTCATAAAGATGGTTCGATGTTAGGTAGTGTATTTAAAATAATGTTCTTAGCTTACTTATTTGGTACAAATGTTAATACTCCTGCTGGTTTTGGTCAAGTTATTATTACCGCTTTAATTGCTAATTTACTTGTTTCTGGCGTTCCAGTTGGTGGTGGTACAATTTCTGAAATGATGATTATTTCAATGATGGGCTTCCCAGTAGCTGCCCTACCTATCTTAACATTAATAGCTACTATAATTGATCCACCAGCCACTCTTTTAAATGTTGTTGGTGACGCTTCAAGTTCTATGCTTGTTGCACGAATTGTTGATGGTAAAAATTGGTTAAATAAAAAAGACAAAGAAAAAAAGCACAAATAAGTGCTTTTTATTATGCTTCCTTTTTTTTATTTTTTCTTTCTACTTTCTTATTAACTGACACTTTAACTAAGCTATACACAACCGATAAAATCGGTACTCCAAGAAGCATTCCTAGAATTCCTCCAACTGAGCCTCCGATAGTAACAGCTACTAATACCCAAATTCCTGGCAAACCAATTTTGCCACCTACAACACGTGGATAAATAAAATTACCTTCAATTTGTTGTAAAATCAAAAAGAAAATAATAAATGTTATAGCTTTTATAGGTTTTATCATAAATATCAAGAAAGTTCCTACTACACAACCAATAAAAGCCCCAAACACTGGAATTAAAGCTGTTACACCAACTAAAACAGATATCGTTGCAGCATACGGCAATCTAAATAAAAGCATCCCTAAAAAACATAAGGTACCTAAAATAAAAGCCTCAACAAATTGAACTTTAATAAAACTACTAAAAATAGAATTAGAAAGACTCATAACTTCACAAAATTTTTTATAAATTTTGTCATTCATAATACATTGTAATAACTTTTTAAATTGATTTAATAGCTTTTCTTTTCCCATTAATAAATAAATAGCAAATACTAAACCAACAAAGAAATTACAAACAACAGAAACCACTGAAGAAGCAAAGCCCATTGAAAAATTTAAAATTCTATCCGAATTAGTTGTTAAATAATCGGACATTTCTTTTTTGATATTAGTATTTTCCAAATCAAGAGCCTTTAATTCTTCATTACTAAAGCCCAGATTTTTACCAATATCATGAATCGTTTTTTGATATTCTGGTATATTATCAACAAATATTTCACCAGCATTTTTTATTTGTGGAATCAAGATTAAAATCAAGAAAACAACAAATCCAAAAACAATTACCAAAGACATCAAAACACTGAGTAAACGCTTATTTTTTTTAACTTTCTTTAACAATCCTTGCTCTAAAAAATTTACTAAAACATTTAAAATCATCGCACATATTATTCCAATAATAAATGGTGATAATATTTTAGTAACTACATTAAACAAGCTAAAAAGCCATTTATAATTCATTAGCAAAACAAATAAAATTACTCCATATGTAACTAAAAACAATTTATCTTTTAACTCTTTTTCTTCCATAAAATCACCAACATCATTATAGCATAAAATATATCTATAATAAAATTATGGCAAAAAAAAACTGTAGCCTGTCAAAACTACAATCTTTTTCGTGACATAATTATCATAAAACTTATAACATATTGACAGATATAATTATAAGCCTCTTGTCAATAGTCGTCACATGTACGTATATACTTAATAGTTTGACAAGATATTATCATTAAAAATAAACAATAACATTGAATAATATTAATCATTATTCCTTGTTTATAAAAAGTGTTATGCAACAATTAAACAGTAATTTTTATTACCATCACGGTCATCGACATATCAGCTTTTTTTAGCAAATTGAGAAACAAGCAACAGTATTAAAATACCATCAAACTCATCAGCATCAAAAGTGCTCTCTCTATTAAGTGATTTAAATATACCATTTTTTTTTAACATCGTCAATACTTTTTTTAAAACTTTTTTGTTTTTTATACTTTATAAAAAAAAAGCAAAAAAAAATTATTGTCTGTCAAACAATAACTTTCCTCGTGGCTTAATATTATTCAACTAACAAATTATTGACAGATAATTTTGCTAGTCTCTCGCCAAAAATCGCCACATACACGCACATACTTAATAGCTTGACAAGATATCAAAAATATTACCATATAATATAGATAAGAAAAGTTAATATAAATCAACAAATCCCATCAGTAATATTAACTGGAACAAACGATCCAACTAATGAAAGATATAATCTAACATTAATTGTTATTAGTTCATCACCCAGTACCAAAGTAAGTATTAATAATACATAAGATAAAATCAAATTATAAAAGTATACACAATTATAAAAATTTATCCTACATACTGGAAACTTACTTCACTATTAAGTATCTAAACTATACCATTAATCTTTATAATAGTCAATATCTTTTTTGATTTTTTTTAAAAATAATCATCTTCACCTAAATTTTTTATTCTTTTCTTAACTAATAATATTAATTCTAAAGGTGCACCAACTTTAGGTAAAACCAATAAACAATCTTGTAATTTTACTTTTAAACTAACATTATCCCTAACATCATTTGCTTCTTCTAAAAATAATACATTCGTCTTTTTATTTTCTGAAACAAAGTTTCTTATATATTTCTCAATATCATTAATTACAAATTCTTTCAAATCATATTCATCCATTTCACACATTCCATAATATGCCCCAACTAAATATCTGAAAATATCTTTTATTGTCATTTTACCACCACTCACGTTTCATTATAACATATATTAGTTAAACTTTATGTTATAATAATTTAGGTGATTTAAATGATATTAAAAATATTTTTTTTATTAATTCTAATTTTTATTAATGGTATTCTATCTGCTAGTGAAATAGCTTTCCTTTCTTTAAATAAATATTCGTTAACACGCAAAAGGAATAAAAAAGCTAAAAAAATTGAAAAAACTATTGAAAATGAATCAACTTTTTTATCAACAATTCAAATAGGTATTACCTTAGCTGGCTTTTTAGCTTCCGCTTTTGCTAGTGATACTTTTACTGAATATTTAATCGATTATGGAGTTTATATTATTAGTGATAATTTTACCAAAACCTTTTTAATGATTACCATAACTCTTATTCTTTCTTACATAACTCTTGTCTTTGGGGAACTTGTTCCTAAAAAAATTGGTCGTTCTAAACCAGAAAAAGTTGCTTATCTTACAATCGACCTAATCACAACCATCTCTTTTATTTTTAAACCATTAATATTACTTCTAACAGCTTCTACTAATTTTATTTGTAATCTTCTAAATATCCACGAACGAGAAGAAACACTAACAACAAAAGATATCAAAAAATTAATAATAACAGGTTCTAAACAAGGTATAGTTGAAGAAAGAGAAAAAGAATATATTTTAAATATTTTCAATTTTAATAATAAAACTGCAAACAGAATTATGACTCCACGTGAAAAAGTAATTTATATCGATATTAAAGATAACAAAAGACAAGTCCTAAAAAAAATTAGAAACTCTAAATTTACTAGATTTCCTGTTCTCGATGACGAGAAAATTTTAGGTTTTATCAATATTAAAGATTTTATTTATTATCATCAAAACAATAAAAATTTAAAAATAAAAGATATAATCCATCCTGCATGTATCTTTAAAAAAAACGAAAAGATAGATGATATTTTTCGTATAATGCAAGAAAATCATGAAACTTTTTCTATCATAACTGACAAAGATCTTTTCATTGGTATTCTTACTATCGAAGATGCTGTTGAAGAAATTGTTGGTAATATTGAAGACGAATATAGTCAAAAAACAGATTAAAAAAATTAATCTGTTTTTTCATGTTCTAACTCTCTATTTTCTAAACAATATATTATATTAAATTTAATAAAATTTAAAAATAATTCTTTGCTTTCTGCATCAACATCCTTACTTTTTTTTACAATAGCCATAATATTTTTTAACTTCGTAGTTTCAAGTAAAGTTTTTATTCCTACATCTTTTAATAATTTAAAAATAGCTCTACAAATTTTTTCACGTTCTACAAGTGTATGATTATCTAGCCATAAAGTTATACTATTATCTAAATTAGTACTTAATTTACTTAATTGCGTTTCTATAAAATGATCCTTTTCAACTTCCCAATAAAATGGAGAATGAGCAAAAATATCTTTACGTGATGCTTTAACTACGCGATAATTATCACCATGTCGTAAAAGTAAACCAACCAACGAATAATTTGGTACGATATGTTCTAATTTATGAGCAATTCTTTGATAGTTTTTAGACTCAATTTGCGCTTTTAATAAGCCTGGACCGTCAAGGTTATATACTTTCACAACTTTCATTTTAGCGACAATATTAGCATTCATAGCCGCCACCAAAGCCATATTTCCCCCTTTGGAATGACCACCAACTATTACTTTCTTATCAAAAAGACTAACACTTCTATTTAAATAATTAATAGCATCAATTTGTGAAGCAACAGGATATTGATAACACAAATTAAAGTTTTCTTCCCAACCAGATATATTATTATCGGTTCCTTCGTAACAAATATACTTACTTCCATCATCTAACTTTAAAGTAAAAGCACAAAACATTTCATCATTGGTAATTTTATAAATATAATTACCTATTAATATATCTTTATATCGATCTTTATCTATCATCGTCAATACCAAACGATATAAATTCTTTTGATCTAAACCTTTTTTTAAGAATTCTTTATAATTTAAATCCTTTAAAAATTGTTTTAAACAATCATTAAGATTAATAAAATCTGTTTTGACAATACCATCAAAGTCCAAATAAGATAATTGGGAAAAAATAACGTAATCAACGTCGTTATACTCTTTATCAAGAACTTTTGTATATCCATATTTTTCTATATAATCAAATATATTATTAGCCATTTTTATTACTCCTTACATCAACTTCACGTTTAATCCAAGTCATAATTAATGCAACAACATAATTTTGTTGTTCTTTAGTTAATTCTTGACCTTTAGATATGTGATGCCACTTTTCCAAACAACCACGGCAACAAGTTGCTGTAGCATGTTGGGCTATAAATACAGGATGATTTTTCATCGGCGTCTGTGCACCATCATTATCAGGATATCGAGGTGCTAATTTTTTTCGAACAAAATCATAAGCATGACTTTGAATAACATTCACACCCTTCTCTTTATAATAATTTAACTCCTTACTTCTAAGTTTAAAACTATTTCTAAATTTACTCTTTTTTAATTCTGCTAATTTTTTATCAATTATTAACTGCGCTTTTTCACTTAACATTTCAATTGCCTATATTTTAAATTTTTTTACTCCATAAGCCATGCAAATTACAATAAGTATATATTTCCATGCCTGCTTCATAATCAAAAATTGCTTCTGGCTCATCACCAGGGCTTAAAGTATACTTAATTACTGAGTCACTATAAACAGCCATTATCCATTTTATAAAATGACCATCATCCATTGGATGTTTTTCTTCTCCTACTCTAACAAAAACTGAATCACCATCAATATCACAAACTGGCAAATGCTTTTGTTGACCAATTCCTGCACGTTTCAAAGAAACTTCATTCATCTTTTCGCCACAACACTTAATATTTGTTTCTGTTCCTTCCAATATTTCAATCATTGTTCCACAATGTTCACATTTATATATTTTCATAACTACCTCCTCCTTTAATTCTAACACAAAATAACCTTTACCAATCTTTTATTTGTTCTTTTTTTCAATTGGATTAACATGAATAACTGTCAGATAAATTTCTGGAATTTTCTTTGCAATTTCTTTTTCTAATTTATTAGCAATTTCATGACTCGCAAAAGTAGACAAATTTCCATCTACAAAAATCGAAAAAGTTACTTGATAACGATATCCAACCGGTGTTGCATTAAAATGATTAATCTTTAATATTTCATCATACTCATCAATAATTTTTAACACCTTATCTTTAGTCTCTATCGAAATTGTTTTATCCATTAAAACATCATAACTTTCCTTAAATATTTTAAAACCAGTCAACATAATCCATAAAGATATTCCAATTCCTACAATACTATCAACAAAAGTAAAACCATATAAACTTAAAATAACAGATAACATATTAAAAGAAGTAACTATACAATCATTTCGATGATCTTTACTATTTGCTTCAACTAATAAATTATTATCTTTTTTACCTATTGTTCTTGTATACAAATATAAAAATAATTTTGTCACAATCGTTACTATACACACAACTATTAACCAAAAACTAAAATGATATTCATTACTTTTAAACAAAGAAATAACTGAACTATCTAACATTTTTAGAGCTACTAAAATCATTGTGATACTTATTAACATCGAATAAATATATTCAGCTTTACCATGCCCTAAGTTATGATCATCATCAGCGCTTTTACTAGCTACTCTATTTCCAATATACGTCATTAATGAATTAAATATATCTGATGCGCTATTAAAAGCATCAGCAATCATCGCTTGACTGCTTGATACAACCCCAACAATAATTTTTATAATAAATAAAAATATATTTCCAACTATTCCCATTATACTAGTTCTTTTAGCTACTGCAAATCTATCCATATCCTATACCTCTTAATAATACATTTTATCATAAATTAATAATAACTTAAACTATCCTAACAAAACATCTAAAATCATCATAAGCAAAAAGCCAGCCATAAAAGTAAATACTTCTCCTCTATTAGCCAGTCTAGATTCAGGTAATAATTCTAAAATAACAACATAAAACATTGCTCCAGCTGCAAAAGAAAGAAAATATGGCAATAAAAATACTACAAAATTAGTAAAAAATAATGTCACAATCGCTCCCAACATTTCAAAAAGTGCCGAAACTACCCCATATATAAATGCTGCTTTTTTAGAATAGCCTTTTTTTAACATAGGAAATGATACAATAAATCCTTCAGGAAAATTTTGTACAGCAATACCTAACGCTAAAGCTATACAAGCATAAATAGACACATTACCTAAAATATATGAAGCTAATACAACTCCAACAGCCATTCCCTCTGGAACATTGTGAATGGTAATAGCTAACATTGTTTTATCGACCTCATGCTTATTTAAGAAGAATAAGTCTAATAAATAAAAAACTAAAATTCCCAAACTCATTCCTGTAACTACTGACCAAAGCGCTGATGAACTCGTTTGTAAAGCTGGAAGTAACAAAGACCAAATTGAAGCCGCTACCATAATTCCTGAAGCAATACCAAGCATTACTTTTTCAAATGTTTTATTTAAATTCTTTTGAATAATAAAAATAGCCATTGCTCCCAAGCAAGTTCCAATAAAAGGAATTAATAAAACTAATAACACCATCATAAATAAATCTCCTAACTAATATAGTTTATGTAAGATTTATTTTATGGAAACAAAAAGATACTAGGTAAAAAACTAGCATCTTTCCAAAACTTTTATTTAATTATCAATAATATTATTGTCACTATCAAATTCAATTTTAATAACTTTCCTGCTTGCTAAATAATCACACATATGAACAAATTTTTGTTCTGGCGTTTTAGGTAAAGGTAAAATCACATCACTATAATCACTTGTATTAAATCTTCCCATATGTGAAGAGATTGCTGAAGCAACAAATTCCACATCTTCATTAGAAAGTTTCAACTCACCAGCATTATTACGTACAAAATCAGCTGCTAAAATAGGATGATCAAAACGAACATATTTTTCTTCATTCATTCCCTTCTTCAAACTATCATGTAAAACCAACGACATTATTATCAAATCTTTAGTGCGAGCTGGAAATTTATATATTCCAAATAATTCTTGAGCCATTCTAACGGCTGCTTTAGTATGACGAAGTAAACCACCTTCACCAGTTGCATACATTGGATGATACTTTCCTGTACTGCTCGCCGCAATTGTAAAAAAATAATCAGGAATTTTTTCAATCATAATCTCTAAAGAACTTCTTATATCATCATCTTTTATATAACTTAATTCAACTATAAAGTTTTCTATTTTACTCATTTCTATCACCTGTTGTATTATCTCATATTTTTACTAAAAAAGCATTGCTAAAACTTAATTTAATTATCTTTATTTTCCATTTTTAAGATTTTAACTTCAATATTCTTTGCATTTTCCTCTTTTAGCTCCACCACTGACTCACGAATCTGTTTTATAGTGTCCAAATTAATCTTAGAATGAGATATTTCTTCTATTGGTAAGGCATTTACAGTAGTATTCGTCTCCTCATCTAGATATATAAAATCTTCATAATTATCAGCATAATATTCTAAAACAAAAGCTTCCTCTACATAATCAGACAAAAATAATAAATCACCTTCAGCCGCTAAGTACATAATTCCATTAACCAAAGTTAACAAAATCCCTATAATTATCTTCATAATAAGATGAATATCCACATTATACATTACATACATTTCAATTACTTCAGCTACTATAAATCCATACTTCTTTATATAAGCCCTAAGAGCTTCTTTTCCAGCTTCTTCTATAAAAGGTTCAACATATTTACGAACCTGTTCTAACAATCTCATTCGATAAAATTCTTTCATATGATCGTTACAAAAACCAACATGTTCCTCATGATCATCAGCATATTTTACTACAATATCATCCTCCAAAAAATTAACATCTGTAATAAAATATTCTTCATCTTTCTTATTTAATGTCATATTTATCATAGAATCACCCTTAATCGCTCTTATTTTACTATTAAATCTCTAAAATTCCAAGAAAAAAAGACAAATATTATTATTTATCTTCTTTTAATGCTGCTAAGAAAGCTTCTTGTGGTACTTCTACTTTTCCAACCATTTTCATTCTTTTTTTACCTTCTTTTTGTTTTTCTAGTAATTTTTTCTTACGAGAAATATCTCCACCATAACACTTAGCTAAAACATTCTTACGTAAAGCACTAATTGTTTCACGAGCAATTACTTTACTTCCAATACTAGCTTGAAGAGGTACAATAAATAATTGTTTAGGGATTAACTCTTTTAAATTTTCAACAATCTTTTTTCCTCTTGCATAAGCAAAATCTTTATGAACAATAACACTTAACGCATCAACAACATCACCATTTATTAAAATATCCATCTTTACTAAATCCGACTTTTTGTATCCACATATTTCATAATCAAAAGAAGCATATCCTTTAGTCATACTTTTTAATTTATCAAAAAAGTCATAAACAATTTCAGCTAGTGGTATTTCATAATGAATATTAACTCTTGTAGGATCAATATATTCCATACTAATATAATCGCCTCTTTTTCCTTGACATAGTTCCATAATAGGACCTATATAATCACTAGGAACAATAATATTAGTTCTTATATATGGTTCTTTTATTTCTTTAATACTACCACGATCTGGCATAGCTGATGGGCTATCAATCATCAAAATCTCATCATTTGTCATTGTAACTTCATAAATTACGGAAGGACTTGTTGCTATTACATCCAAATCAAATTCTCTTTTTAATCTGGTCATGATAATATCCATGTGTAACAAACCTAAAAATCCTGTTCTAAAACCAAAACCTAATGCTTCTGAGGTTTCTGGTTCAAAAGTTAAAGCTGCATCATTTAATTTTAATTTTTCTAAAGCTTCACGCAACGCTGGAAATTTATTAGGTTCAATAGGAAATATTCCTGAATAAACCATTGGTTTCATTGGTTGATAACCAGGTAATGGAACCTTACTTTCATTTTCTAACGTCGTAATAGTATCACCTACTTGAACACTTTGAATATCTTTGATCGACCCACATACAAACCCAACTTCTCCAGAAACTAATTTATCTTTCAATTCCTCTTTTGGATGATTAATACCTAGTTCAACAACTTCATAACTATCACCAGATGCTAACATCTTAATTTTACTTTTTTTACTTATTTCTCCATCAAAAACTCTTACTAAAGCCACAACTCCACGATAAGGATCAAAATGACTATCAAAAATCAAGGCTCTTGTTGATGCATCATTATTAATTTTAGGTGCCGGAATTCGATCAATAACCGCTTTAATTAAATCTTCAACCCCTTGACCAGTTTTACCACTACATAATAAAACTTCATCTTCTTTAAAACCTAAAACGTCATGTAATTCTTTCAAAACCTTTGGAACATCAGCATTAGGCAAATCAATTTTATTAATAACTGGTATTATTACTAAATCATCGTTCATTGCCAAATACAAATTAGCTAAAGTCTGAGCTTCAATTCCTTGAGCTGCATCAACAACTAAAATAGCTCCTTCACAAGCCGCCAAACTACGAGAAACTTCATAACTAAAATCAACATGACCTGGCGTATCTATAAGATGTAAAAAATAATCATCATTTTTATAACGATACTTCAAAGATACAGCATTTAACTTAATTGTAATACCTCTTTCTCTCTCTAAATCCATACTATCAAGCATTTGATCTTTCATATCATGTTTATCTACTCCACCAGTTATTTCCAAAATACGATCCGCTAGAGTACTCTTTCCATGATCTATATGTGCTATAATTGAAAAATTTCTTATATTTTCTTGTTTCATAAAATCCACCTAAGAAGAATTATAACATAAAGTATGCTAATTAACTACTTTAAAAAAAAAACATCATTTCCTGATATTTTATTCCCTGATGTTTTCTTTTTCTTCAATATATTTAATTATTTTATTTTGATTATTAATAAGTTTTCTAATATCATCATGTAAATCTTCTAATATTAATTCACTTTTCAAATCTACCTGATAATCATTTTGATTACGTAAACTATCCTTTTTGGCTTGTCTATTTTGACTCATCATAATTATTGGTGCTTGCAAAGCAGCTATACATGATAAAACTAAGTTAAGTAGAATAAAAGGATATGGATCAATAGCACTATCCATTAATAATACTCCATTAAAAATAACCCATCCCATTAAAAATAATGAAAAACAAATGATAAATGGCCATGAACCAGCTATTTCTGCTACCTTATCTGCTACTTTATCACCAAACGTTAAGTTTTGACTTTCTTCCTTATCAATATCAATGGAAATTGGTTTATCAATTAACATTTCTAACAATTCATCTTCTGTTTGTGAATCTATTTCTTGTTTCAATAATTTTTTGACAATTTCTTTTTTACTAGCACTTTTTTCATTCATAATATCACCTCGTATCAATACTTTACTAAAAAAATTATAATTTTTTGAATACACTTAGTCAAGAAAAAAAGCAGGATTTTTCCTACTCTTCAACATAATCACAAGAACTGCAATGAATTTTACCATTTTTATCTAATAAAATTTCGCCACATTTAGGACATTTCTTAGTCGTTGGCTTATCCCAATAAGCCGTTTTACATTTTGGATAATTATTACATCCATAAAATAATTTTCCACGTTTACTTTTTCGTTCAATAATCTTCCCATCACAATTAGGACAATCACAAACAATAACTTCTTTTACTTCTTCTTTTTTTATATATTTACATTCTGGATAATTTGAACAAGCCACAAATTCACCATAACGACCATTTCTAATAACCAGCGGACTGCCACAATTAGGACATTTCTCCCCAGTTTCTTCGGCGGCCTTTTTCTCCATATTTTTAAAAGCATCTTCTACTTCTGGTTCAAATTTATCAAAAAATTCTCGTAAAACCTTCACATTATCGATTTTAGCTTCCGCAATCTCATCAAGTTCTTGTTCCATATTTGCAGTATATTTAACATTTACAATATCACTAAAGAATTCCTGTAATTTATCTGTTGTTTCAATTCCTACTTTAGTTGGTATAAATTTTTTATCTTCAACTTTTACATAATCACGTGCTTTAATCGTTTCCATAATCGTCGCATAAGTACTAGGTCGACCAATGCCAAGTTTTTCTAGCTCCTTAATTAAAGAGCTTTCTGTATAGCGAGGCAACGGTTTAGTAAAATGTTGTTCCTTTAACACTTCTAGTGCTTGTACTAACATATCAACACTTAATTCTGGCAAGATAACATCTTCATTTTGTTCATAGTCTTTATATACTTTTAAGTAACCATCAAAAATTAAGATACTTCCAGTTGTTTTAAAATAATAATCATTATTTTCTAAAGTAACAGATGTCGCTTTTACTTTAGCATTACTCATTAAACTAGCAATACTTCTTGCATAAATCAAACTATATAGTTTAAATTCATCTGGCGTTAAATATTTTTTCAAAGATTCTGGTGTACGATAGGGACTTGTAACTCTTATACCTTCGTGAGCATCTTGCATATTTTCATTTTTCTTTTGTTTTTTAACTGCTCCAACATATTTTTTTCCATATGTTTCTTCAATAAATTTAAAAGTTTCATTAACAAATTGTGGACTTAATCGTTCACTATCTGTACGCATGTATGTAATAAGACCAACGGTCTCATTAGCTAAATCTATACCTTCATATAACTTTTGTGCAACACGCATCGTCTTACTACTAGAAAAAGAAATTCTAGTAGAAGCTACCTGTTGTAATGTACTTGTTTTAAAAGGCATTACTCCATTTTTAGCCTTTTCTTTACTTGTTACATCAACAATTTTAAAATCAGGTCCTAATTTTTCAATAACATTTTGCGCTTCTTCTTCATTTTTTAATTCAACTTTTTTATCTTTATATTTTTCTAATAAGGCATCAAATGAAATAAATTTAGCTGTTATTGTCCAATATTCATCCGGAATAAACTTTTCGATTTCACGTTCGCGATCTACAATCAATTTTAAAGCAACACTTTGTACACGACCAGCACTTTTACCACCAGTTTTTGATTGCATCAATTTTGATAAACGAAAGCCAATAATTCGGTCCAAAATGCGACGTGTTTCTTGACTTTTAACTAAATCATTATCAATGTCTCGTGGTTCTTGAAATGCTTTTAATATAACATCTTTTGTTATTTCATTAAAAGTTACACGTTGATAATGATCCTTTAAATTTAAAGAATCTTTTAAATGCCAACTAATAGCCTCTCCTTCACGATCGGGGTCAGTTGCTAAATAAACAGTATCAGCATCTTTGCTTAACTTTTTCAATTCTGAAATAACCTTTTTTTTACCCTTCATTGGTATATAGGAGGGAGCAAAATCATTTTCGATATCAACACCTAAGCCATACTTTCCACTCGTTGCTAAATCTCTAATATGCCCCATACTAGCTACTACTTTATAATCATCACCTAAATATTTTTCAATTGTCTTACTTTTACTAGGCGACTCAACAATAACAAGATTCTTCATTTTTCAAGTCCTCTCTTTTATTTAACTGCTTTTTTTGCTTTTTTCAGTTGTCTCTAATTCTTTTTCTGGATGAATCTTACTATTAAGATATTCAAAATAATTTGTTTTTATCGCTAAATTAGACATATGAATTTTTTCATTAATTTGCTTGTTAATTTCTTGTATTTCTTCTGCCGTATAGCCATTATTTTCATCCTTTAAACTTATCTTACCAGTTGTTGCATTATAATAAGCTTTTTCATCTTGCCATGAACCATTTGCAAAATAAGCACGACTAACATAATCTTTACTCAATAAATCCGTTCCAGCATATAATCTAGGGTCATAATCTAAGCCAAACAAGTTAGCTACAGTTGGTAGAATATTCATATAAGTTGTATATTCATCATGTTTTGTCGCTGTCAAACCAGAATTATAAATAACAAAAGGTGTTCTGTCAACCTCATTATTTTCTGATACATCATAATCCATATATTGATTTATTGTACTATCAGTAAGACCATAAGGATAGTGATCTCCATACAAAACAATAACCGTATCATCTAATTTTCCTTGTTCTTTTAAACCATCAAGTAATTCTCCTAAAGCATTATCCAAAACTTTTAATTTTGATAAATATCTTTTTAAAGACATATCATAATTAGTATCTTTAAACATATCTAGATACAAATTACCAAGTTCACTATCTTGAGTATATGGTTGATGTGAACTTACTGTTGTAATCCAAGCCATAAATTTATCTTGATCTTCCGTAATATTTAAAAATTTATCCATCAATTCAACATCACTTGGCCATTCTTTATAAGCATTACTATACGGAATACCTAACTCTGTTACTCCATAATAATGATCACTTCCCATATTAGGGTGAATAGTTTTTCTTGCGTAATATTTTTCTGTATAGTTATGATAACTAGATGTTGTATATCCCGCGTTTTTAAACAAATTAAATAAAGATTCTGGATACTTATTATTTTTATAAATATTAGCAGTACAAGTATTATTAATTGTATATAGACTTGTCATACCACTCATTTCATTATTTCCTGTTGAACATGAATTACGAGGACTGTACGCATTAGTCCAAGACCAACCTTCATTATATATTTTATAAAGATTAGGAAAATACTTTTGATTTATAGCAATTGTTGAAGTTGATTCCATCATAATAACAATCAAATTTTTATCTTTAAACATTCCAGTATAATCGTTTTTATCCGTTATTTTTTGACTTATATAATAGTTACTCAAAGTCTTATAATTACTATTAGTTTCATCTTTAATTAAACTTTCCCAAGTTGTATCATCTATATATCTTGTATAATCACTTTTTACTTGTTCAACTTTTTTATATGTATCATAAGATTCTTCTGTCGTTGAAGAACTAGGCATTAAAGTTGACTTAACATCTAATAAACCATAACTAGCAATTCCAAATTGTCCAACAGCAATATTTGGCATATCTGGATTTAAAAGTAGTGATTTTGTACTTTTAAGTTGAATATCATTTTGCATAAATGAAAGTGTCAAAGTTAAATAAAATAATATTCCTAAAACAACTGCCATCACCATTGCATTAATTTTAGAATTTTTAGCTATTTTTTTACGGAACTTAAATCTTTCTTTTTCATTTTGTTCTTTTCTCTCTAATGAATCAAATTTATCTGAAAAATCAATTATTTCATTTCTTTCAATAATATAGAAACGACGTTCAAACAAAATATAAAATATTCCCATTGCAGCAACAGGTATAAGCATTAACCAAAATTTTGGATTAAAACTATCCAAATAATCTTTAAAATAGTCAGTAACTGCTCCTAATTGTGAAGAAGTTCCAAAAGATACATAAACTCCTAAATAATTTTCAAAACCAGCTTGGCCAATTGCATAAATTGTAAAAATTAAAGTTGCCACAAAAGATAAAATATCTCCTAAAATCCTTCCACAAAAAGAAAAAATGGTACTTAATACTAAAGAAATAATATTAACTTCTAAAAATATTCTTAAACAAGCCCAATCTAAAATTGGCAATTTCATTACTAGACGAAAAATAAGTTCTAGAAAAGTCAAAGCCAACATCATCGTAAAATAGTTTTTAAAAACTTTATTTGTAAAAATCTTCATCTAATCACTCCCTACCTTTTTCCATTAATATTTCTTTAACCGGCTTATAACTAAAACGATAGTTATCTAAAACCCCATATTTACGCAAATTTTCTAAATGTAATTTCGTTGGATAACCTTTATGTTTAGCAAAACCATACAAAGGATACTGCACATCAAGTTCATACATCATTCGATCTCTTGTTACTTTAGCAATAACAGATGCTGCCGCTATTGATAGCGACAAAGCATCTCCATGGATAATATCAGTATAAGGAATATCTATATTGTTTAATTTCATTGCATCCGAAAGAACATATTCTGGCACAATCTTTAGATTCATAATTGCTTTTTTCATAGCTAATCTACTAGCTTCCAAAATATTTATTTCATCAATCGTCTTAGCATCAACAACACCAATGCCAACACTGACAGCTTCTTTCATAATAATGTCATAAAATTTATCACGTTTTTTCTCAGATAATTTTTTGGAATCAGTCAAACCATCAAGTTGATAATTTTTGGGTAAAATAACTGCGGCTGCAACAACCGGTCCAACTAAAGGTCCCCTACCAACCTCATCCGTTCCTGCAATTAATTTAAAACCCTTTTTATATAACTCTTTCTCATACTTCAGTAAATCTTCTTTTGACTGCTCTTTTTTCATTAAGTACTACACCTACTCCTTATTTTTCCTATCAAATGTTACTCCTTTTATTCTTTCATTTTTTATATCTTCCAAAATAGTCCTACTTACACGATCATAGTCTATTTCACCACCAGACACAATAGCCCCCATTTTTTTTCCTATAATATCATAGATATTTTCTAGCTCATCATTATCCATTTTCTCAATATTATACCTCTGTTTTAAGAAAAGTGGATAAAAATCATTCAATTTATTCAAAATATGTACAGCAACTCTGTCTACTGGCAAAATATCTCGTGGGATTGCACTCATACTTGCTAAATTTAATCCAACCTCTTCACTAGCTAATTTGGGCCACAAAATACCAGGACTATCAAGTAATAAAATATTACTTTTTGTTTTTAACCAACTTAAATTTTTGGTTACTCCCGGATTATTTCCAACAACAGCCGCTTTACGTCCTGCCATTCTATTAATCAAAGTACTCTTTCCAACATTAGGAATTCCAACAACTAATGCTCTTATTTGTTTTTCACTCATTCCTTGTTCTTTTCTCTTAGATTGAACATCATTCATAACTTCATGAGTTAAAGTTACTAATTCATTAATAGAATCATTTTTAGTTAAATCAACCATCAAAACAAAATATCCTTGTTCCTCATAATATTCTTTCCATTTTAAAGTTTCCTTCAAATCACACAAGTCTTTTTTAGTCATTATCAAAATTCTTGGTTTATTCTTTAATAATTCATCAATATCTTTTATCTTAGAAGAATAAGGTATTCTACTATCTATTACTTCATAAACAATATCAATAAGATCATACTTTTCCTTTATTAACCTCTTAGTTTTAGCCATATGACCAGGATACCAGTTAATTTCGACTGATGGAAAACTTTTTGGACTATCATCTTTTTTCTTTTCTGCTCTGATTTTTCTTTTTTGGTACATATCCATTTTAATCACTTCCTTTTTTATAAATTTATCTAATTATTATATGTTCAAAATATTGTTCTTGAAATTCTACTAAAGCATTAATTGCATCATTTGAATATTCTTTATTTTCAGGAACAATTATTAATTTATCATCATCATCATTTGTTCTATGAACTATAGCTATACATTTGCCTTTAAAGGTCTTTACTGGTTCAAAAACTCCTAATAAATAACAATCTAATTCTTCTCCATCACCACTAATAGTATTAGGAATATAACCATAATTAACTGGATAAATAAAACCATGTTTAGGATGTTTACTTCCAAATTCTCTATCAATTTCAATATCCAGTATCTTTCCTAAATATTTTTTATTATTCATATAACATCTTCCCTTCAACTTACTATTTATTTGTTTCATCTATATTTAAATAATAGTTGTATTATAGTTTTTTCCATCATCGGCAGTTAACGAGCATTTCTGGGTAACTGATTTTTTATCTAACTCTTTATATTCAAATATATGTTTCAAGTGTAAACTTATATTATCTGTGAAACATTCAAAAACCTTTGACATTTCTTTTTTCGACAACCATAAAGTTTCATCTTTATATATAACATCTACTAGATGTTTCCTTCAGTATTTTTATATATAATTAATTTATTGTCTTCCATCAATACTTTCCTTTAGTTTTTCATAATTCATACACTTATCAATTTAAATTAAAATTTATTAAAAAATGTCCCAAAATGTAAAAAGTATTTAGTAAAAATTCCTTTTATTTTCAAGTATTCAAGTGTATTTTTTCATAACTCCTCACTTACCAGTTGATAACACTTTTATTACCCCCTTGATTTTCTAAATTGTTCATATAAATCTACTCCTTACACACTAAAACTTTTTCAATAAAATCAAGCGTTTTTCTTCTATATTATACCACATCATTTTGTTTTTTCAGATACCTTTCTGTCAATTTATATTGATCACTATATCTATAAATTATATCTACACCTTTTTCATTATCAACAAATATATTCTTAATAAAACTATCTACGATATTTCTATTTACTGATTCTATTATTCCTGTTTTTTCTAATTTATTTAGCCATTCAAAATCATAAGAGTTTATTTTATTGATTTTTAAATTTTCTTTTTCTATATTTAGTTTATTTATTTCATATAGATATTTTTGCTTAAAATCTTCATAATCTTTCTCTGAAATAAAATCACATTTATTGTCTTTTAATGGTTCATTTAATAATGATCTATATCTTTCTAATTTTTTATCTATCTCGACTATTCTAATTTTTTTTAGTGTTATACTCTGCCCTTGATAATGAAATAGTATCATCAATTTTTTCTTTTATATTACAAACTAATTCTGTATGTTGATTTAAAATTCCTAAAATAATTTCGTCCAATTCCTTTTCTTATATATTATGTTTATTACATTGCTTGGTTTTAATATAAGTGCTGCAATAATAAAAAACTTTTTCTTTTTTGTTTTTTATCTTTGTAAGTCTATATAAATTTGCACCACATTCAGAACATCTTAAAAAACCAGTATATTTCGATTACACAGAATACCTTGTACTTGATTAAAAATTTCTTCATTAATAATTGCATTATGTTTTTCTTTTGAAATGACCCATTCAACTTCTGGAACTCTTACAATATTATGTGCTTTATGACTTATTCTAGTTCTCTTATACTGAACAAGTGAACCTATATATGTTTAATTTTGTAAAATTGTATCTAACATTTTTATATTCTATTTTCTTGATATTTTACCAACATCTATGCTATATTTTTCTTTTAAATAGACACTTGGTGTCAAAATATTATTATTAGTTAATTCTTCTATTATTTCTTGTTTACTTTTTCCTTTTAATGCTAGATTAAATATTTTTTTATAAACCTGCATTTAGTCTAAAAATTTGAGTAAAATGTTCTGTATTTATGGAAACTTTCTTATGAAATTGCATTTTTCTTTTTAAACGGGAACTTTAAATTTAATTAAGTCAAAATTTCCATTTTTGGAAAAATTAAATAAAAAAGAGTTATAGATAGCTTATTTATTCATTAGTTAACAAAATAAAAAAGAAATCTAATTAACTAGATTCCTTATCTCATAGAAAAACTATTATTTATAGTTAATATACTATACATAAAAAGAACATCCTGATTATTAAATTTTATATAATTATTCAAAATTTTTGAAGAAACATATCTAATATCAATAACAGTAATCTTCTTATAACCCTCTAATACTAGAGGAATTAAACTACTACCGTAAGAATCACGAAAAACAATTAATTCTTTATTACTATTTGAAGTAGGGTTAACAATATCTATAATAGAAGATGCTCCTGATAAATATATATCATATTTATCTAATGATTTTAGTTTATCATAATCATATATTTTTGTATATTTTTTGGTTTCATAATTATACACACTACTATTAAGAGTAGATGAATTAGATATAGTTTTTATAGTATCAATATCTTTAGTTATTGATAGTCTACCAGCATAACTACCCTTAAAAGTAGTAACTGTATTTATGATATTGTTATTAGTTATATCAAAATTCATTTGATTAGCAATAGTATTTGCGACATTAAATAAATCTTCTTGTTTCCAATGAGTATCAGTCTTATAATAATTATCAAGTGTTAATTTATCAAATATATTTATATAATTAAGATTTGTTAAATTATTTTTCATCATATCTTGTAATTTATTATAATCAAGTTTTAAATTACCATTGTTAACAAAGTAATTTTTATCAGGAATAATAGTATAATAAATGTTACTATTATTATTTAAATATGTATTTTTTATA
>ERZ779835.51-NODE-51-length-32461-cov-9.448559_pt1 | contig 32461 bp, 33 predicted proteins | sample MGYA00511382_ERZ779835 | MGnify/ENA primary metagenome ERZ779835 (study PRJEB29588, sample SAMEA2150814) | human gut metagenome | biome: human gut; feature: human-associated habitat; material: faeces | place: Denmark | collected 2008/2010 ... | reverse complement strand
AAAAAATTATAAAAAAACATATTTTCCAATTCTTAATATTATCTTAATTTCTATTGCTATCTTTCTTATCGAATTATTTTTAAAAAAATTAAAATTAAATTTAAAACTAACTATCATTGTTCTCATAATAAATTCCATATTATTATTAACTTCTAATTGTCAAAAAAATTCTAAAAGCATCCATGAATTAAAATTACCTGACAGCATATTTATCATTATTTTAATAACGATAGGTTTATATTTAAGAATACCATATTTTACTCTTTTCTTTTTTACTTTAACAAAGCTTAAATTTTCTAAGAAAGATTCCTTACTACTTAGTTTTTTCTTTTTAATTTTCCCTTTATTTGCCGATTTTATTAACAATTTTTCTACTATATTACTTATTAACACTTCCACATACTACTTAATAGAAGTTATATGTACAATTATTATTTCTATTTTAACATATAAATACATAAAACAAAAAATTCTTGACAAAAAATTACATATTTTTTCTATATATTGTATTATCATCGCTATTTTTCTCATCATTTGGTTCCGCTAAAAAAAGGAATAATTTCTTATTCCTCTACATGATCTATTAAATCAAAATCAACACTATTAATTGAATCAAAACGTTTTGTAATTTTTTCAGTTGTAATATTAATATCTTTAATATCTTTTGTAACCGTATCAATACTTCGTGTTAATTTATCCCATCTTTCACGATACTTCATAAATTCTCTACTCAATTTATTTAATTCCAAATGAATGACTTGTGCATACTTATCTCTTTCGATATTTTTCAAAATCATTTGAATAATTGTCAACGTACTCATTAATGTTGTTGGGCTAGTTAACCAAACTTTTTTTTCATAAGAATACTTTAATAATTCTGGATGATAAGCGTTAATTTCTGCAAATATCGCTTCAGCTGGTAAAAACATAATGGCTTCATTTGCAGTTTCCCCCGGGATAATATATTTAGTACTAATAGCATCAATATGTTTTTTTACATCAGCTTTAAACATCCTAGTAGCCAGTTCTCTTTCACTACTTGAAAGACTACGATCCGTCATTCGTTCATAATTTTCAAGAGGAAATTTACTATCTATACAAATAGTTCCCAAAGGTTGCGGAGCAAAAATTATTGAATCAGCAATATATCCATTACTCATTACATGTTGTATATCATAAACATTTCCTTTTTTTTCACCAAAAACACTAGTTAAAATATAATTTAAATTAACTTCTCCAAAAATTCCTCGTGTTTTCTTATCTGTCAATACACTTTGCAAACTAACAATTTCTGTAGATAAACTATCTATTTTCTTTTGTGCTTCATCTATTCTTGTTAATCTTTCTAAAATATTATTAAATGTTTTATTAGTTTTTTCAAAATTTTGATCAATTCTTTCATTTACTTTATCATTAATTAATAATAATTTATCTTCAACATTTTGGTTTAATTTATTAAAATCCTCCACTAAAAATTTACTTATATCAAATTTAAAACCATTTAAATCATTATTAACACTTTTTTCCAACTTACCTAATCTTTCAATTAAATCATTTTGACTATCTTTTTTTGTATAAACTAAAACTAATAATACTATTATGATAATCAATAATATTAAAATAACATAATCCATAACTAAACCCTTTCATCAAACTTAAATTTTTTATTAACAACTAAACTAATTAAATAAGCAATCACTACTAATAATAAAACTTTCAAAAAAGCTAGTGGATTAGTTAAACTCTGAATCAAAGTTGTTCCTACACATCCCCAAAAGATAATTGTAAATAACTTACTTATTAACAATGCATAAAAAAATTTCTTAATTTTTATTTTAGATAACCCCGCTCCCAAATTTACAAAAAAAGAAGGTGTAAACGGAATAGCCATCAATAATACTAAATGAGAAAATTTAATATTATCAACAATTTTCATAAATTTTTTTATTTGTTCTTTATCATCAATAAAACGATAAAATATTTCACGAACTCCTTTACGAAATAGAAAAAAAGTCAACATACAACCAATTACTGTGCATATCCATGAAATAATAGTTCCAAAAAAAGGGCCTAAAGTCATAAAATTAATTGTTACAAAAACAAACAATGGTAAAAAAGCAAAAACACCCTCTAAAATTACAAAAAGTGAACTTAAAACTGGTGCCCATATTCCCGCATGTAACAAAAAGTTATTTAACCATAAATTTATACCTTCTAAAAAATTCATATTCATCACATCTTAATTATAATTTAAACTATATCAAAAAACAATAAACCACTTAATCATTTACGTAAAAAAATACTATAAAATAGTATTAATTATTTTTATAAACCAAAGTAACATCATAACCATAAAATTCTAAGATATTAACTGCTTTTCTTGATTTAATCCCCCCACTACAATAAATAAAATATTTTTTATTTTTATCTAATAATTCCTTATGATTTATTAATAATCTTTCATATGGTATGTTTATTGCATTCGCAACAACATTCTCATTATTATAGTTAATATCTATAAAAATTCCCATATCTTTTTTATAATCTTTTAATAAAATTTTTTTCATTATAATTCACCTACTATAATTTATGTGAAGAAACAAAAAAAGAGATGATTAATCATCTCCAAAAAAATCATCAAAGAATTCATCATCAGATATTATATTATCATCACTAGCAACATCTTCAACACTCATATTTACATTTGGCTTATCATCCAATACTACAATTTTGGGCTGAACTTTTTTTTCGGTATCCAAAACTTCTTGAGATACAGGTTGAACATTTTGACTATATATATTTAAATTACTATTCAAACGCTCATTTGATTCTTTCATTGTATCTTGTGAAATTGACGAACGTGCTATACTATCAACAAACTTATCTGTTTCATTCTTTATATCACTCGCATTTTTCACATCTTCCTTTAACGTTTCCATTATATTAGGAATAGTATTATAGATATTATAATTTTCAGAATTATCAACAGTTTTAACATTGTTAGAACTATAATTAGGTTTTAAAACATCAACATTTTCCACCTTTGGTAAACCTGTTCCAAAATCAAAATCATCATCTTCAATTGGACTACTTGTAGCAACTGGAATATTAGATAAATCATTATTAACATTAATTTCTGGTTTTTTATATTCAGTACTACTACTAAATATATTAAAAGAATTAGTATTCTCAACCTTATTATTATTTAAAATATTATAATTATGATTTAAGGAATCATTCACATCAGTAATCGGTTTAACTTCTTCAACTTTAGCTTCTTTAACTTCTGATTTTAATGGTAAGTCTACCTCTTTTGGCAATACTACCTCATCATTTCTTACTAAATTATTACCAAAAGTTTGTTTTTCTTCTGCTGCCTCAGAAACACTATTATCTTTTGCAGGTAATGAAACACTATCAAAACCAAAACTATCAATTGATTTTAGAATATCATCAAAAGAATCATTTTTACTCAAAATAGGTTCTTCTTTTTTTGTAGGCAAAGAACTTAGTAAATCATTATTTGACGATAAAGTACTATTTTTAGTTTCAATCTTCGGTAAGTCACTTGCTATATCCGTTGATTTTTCTGATGTTGTATTATTCTTAAGAGCTTCCTCTTTTTTCTTGGCTTCTTCCTTTTGTCTTGCTTCTTCTGCATCTAATTCAGCTATTTTTTTATCAATATCTCTCATCATTGCATCCAAATCAAAACCACTGCCACCTAAACCACCTAAAGGAGCTGAATCTTTTGGAGCACCAAAAGGAGAAAAAGAATCACTTTTACTCTCACCAAATGGATTACCTCCAAATGGTGAACTAGACTTAGATGTATTATTATCCAAATCATTCATCATTTTTTGACGTTTCTTTTCTTTAACAAAAGATTTAACATCAAATAATTTTACTTCTTTTTCTTTTCTAACAGGATAAGTCCCCTCTATATGTTCATGCCCCCAATCCATCATAAAATTAGGAGTATACTTAGTTTTGAATGGTGATAAACGCCATCTAATAATAATAGCTTCAAATAATTTTAATTTTTGCAAATCTGTAACTGTAACTAAAGGAGTTGAAGCTGTTTTATCTTTTTCATCAGATTTTACCTCTCCACACATCTTACTTATTTCTTCTAGTGCAGCCAATTCTGTACTAATAAGATAAATCAAATTACCACAGTTACCTTTAATAGTTTCAGCATTTTCAGGACCATAAACACTTTTCAATTGTGCAAAGTTTTGAATAATAAAAGTAAATCGAATATCACGCGAACGTGCCGCTGTAACCATTGTCGTAACATCCTTAAGTGGTGGCATATTAGCGAACTCATCTAATATAAAATTAGTACGATAAGGCAACTTACCACCATTATTTTGTGCAACATCAATTAATGTTTCATAACATTGTTTTATAAAAATAGTTGCTAAGCCATGATATGTAGTTTTTTCATCTTGAATAACAATAAAAACAGCTGTTTTTTCTTTACCAATATCACGCATATCAAAATCACTATAAGATAGCATTTCTGATAAATTAACACGTGATGCAAATAATCTTATTTTTTGTCTAAATACAGATAAAATTCCACCTTTAGTATCAGTTGGTGAATTAATTGTATTTGAGGCAAAAACATAAGCATTAGATGCTTCACCCTTTAAAGTAAAATATTCTTTAATAAAAGTACTAGCAGCAAATTTATCTTCACCAACTGTACTCATATAATTTATTGAATTAAGATTTATTTCCTCTTCTTTTGCATCTTCAAATAAACCCAAAGCTAAACCAGAAAAGTAGTCGGCAGCAGATTTTTCCCAAAATGGTTCTCCCTTATTATTAGGATCATACAAAATATTTAAAGCAACGTCATCTAACAACTCTGTCGCTTTATCTTTATTATTAGCTGTATAATATTGATATGGTAAAGTAAGAGGATTCCAAGCATTACCATTTTGAGGTTCACGGAAATTAAGAATTATAACTTTGTAACCACGTTCTTTCATATAAACACTGGCTGCTTTATATAATTCACCTTTAGGGTCAGTAATAATCATACTTTCACCCTTTTTAATCAAAAGTTCAACCATTGGCTCAACTACTGTCTGCGATTTACCTGAACCAGTGGCACCTATTACTAAGTTATGATATTCGCCATTATCAACCCAAAGTCTCTTTCCATCATTAACAAGTGGAATACCAGCATACTGCGATTCTTGTTGTAAAGGATCTACTATTTCTACACCCTTATCATTTTTGATTTCTTTATCTTTTGACCAACGTGAATAACCTTTTTCTTGTTTATCAGCTATTTCAAATCCAATTCCCTTTTTCTTTTCAAAAACTGATTTAGAAACACTAGTAAAAATCAAAATTAAAAATATAACAAAAAGTAACATCGTCGTTCCCAAATAATCCGTAAAAGCAGGTAATGGATTAAGACCATAAAAAGCTCCTTCTGAATTAAAATAAGTTATATTAGTAACTGCTAATCCACACAAATATAATAACAATAGAACAAAGACTACAAACATTATAAAATCTTTACTCGATATACGAAATTTCATGTCATTAATCACCCCAAATATATCAATATTATACTACACAAAATAATTATAAGCTATTAATAATTATTTATATTTTAGACTACTAACCTTAGTAATTATTACTACAACTATCAAAAATAATACTATAGCACCTAAAGCTATTAAAATAGCATATTTTTTATCTATTTTCTTTTCTTCTTCGTTACTTTTACTTGAAGTACTTTTTTTTACTTCTGTATTTTTCTTAGAAACATCTTTTTTTGTACTCAACTTTAAATATATATTCTTTTTATTATCATTTTGAGTAAAAGTCCAATAATAAACACCATTATCTATTTTATCAGCATTATTTTCTAAAACTTTTAACTTCGTTTTTACTTTTATTGTTACACTATCTAAATTATCATAATCCTTTAAATAAATTATACCATTTTTATCTGTAAACAAAGTTAAGGTATTTTCTTTTCTATCCTTTTCTATATAAGCTGAAACAAAAGATGACTTTAAGCTTCTAGCTTTATTATAATTGCTTATCGCAAATGTATTTTTATAAGAAAATAAATAACCATTATCTAGTTCTTTAGATGATTGATCATAATACTTTACCCCAGATAACGGCGTATCTGGTTCTGTATCAGCAACAATAACATCATTATAAATTGGAACATATTTTCTAAAAGTCCCTTTTAAAGTTTCTTTAGTATTATAGTGATCAACTAAAGCCGTAATATTTATTTGTTCTGTCACTTCATTTTCACTAACTTCTAAAGTTACATCTGCATTACATCCACAAAGAAACATCATTAAAAATAACAATAATAAAACTTTTTTATTTTTCATTTTACTATCCCCTTACATTAGCCGAATTATCGTAATAACCATCCATTTTAACTCCCCAATATCCAGAAGATGCAAAATCTCTTCTTGTAAATAAAACTCCACTAGAGTTTCCACTAGCTTCTGCACAAATATATTGTCCAGCTGATTCATCTACACCAACAACTAAAACTATATGTCCACTAGACTCCAATAAGTCGCCGGCTTGTAAAACAGCACTATTACTTAAACTAACTCTTTGAGCACCAGAAATATTTTGAAATTCACCAGCTAGCATTGCCCAAGACATTCCATAACCACCATTATGAATTGCCCACGGAACAAAGCCTGAACAATCAAGACCACAATAATTGTAAGATTGACCATTCGCATATGTATGACACGCTGTACTACCCCAATTTCCTTTAGCATAATCATTTATGGCACTTTCATGACCACCACCCCAATAATATGGAATTTTAACTTGATAATTATTACCAAGTTCTGCAATTAAAGTAACTGCAGCAGCTACAACTCCTGCTCTTGTCCCATATCCAGCTTTTTTTACATTACTTTCTATTAAACTATTAAATTCTTCCAAACTAGTTCCTTTACTACTTAAGAAAGATGATAAATCTTGATGTAATATTTCATGTCCATCACTTGTTAAATTATAATTACCATAATCAATATTTCCTCCACCAGTTGAATGGCATTTAGCTGAACTAAAATCACCAACTCCGTAAACACTTTCGAGAATTTGATCATAAGTTTTTCCTTCATTAGCCAAACTAACGAATTGACTAGATTTTGTACTATTATAATCCGTAGCATAAACACTTCCACTAGAATCAACTAATACTTTTCCTTTAACATCATTAGCTAAAGCTAAAACTTCAGTTTTTCTTTGCTCAGCTAATGCACTTTTCCACAATGTACCACTTGTAATTTCTGGTGAATAAATAGATATTGATCCTCTATCACTACGATAAATATCTTTTTCATAATCCCAATAAACTTGATCAGCTTCGCAAGCACGCATTCTTATTTTGTTAGTTGTAGTATTGTAACCATAAAAGCAGTTATCTGGATTACCTGGACACATTCCACTATTTCTTGTAAGAGCAAAATTACGAGCCGCTACAATTTGTGCTTTAATTGACTCATCTGGTGAATCTGGTCCAATCTCTGCCAATGCAACACCTAATGTATATTTTTCAAAATCAATTGTTTCAAGAACAGTATAATTACTTTGTGTAGCATCACAATTAACTAATTCAACTTTAACATCGTCTAAAGCAACAGTTCCAGTATTCGTTACTCCTTTTAAATCATAAGTACATTGTGTTCCACCATTTTTATTACTTCCACTACTAGAAGAATTAGCTCCTAAACAAACAAATAATATAATAACAAAAAGTAAAACTAAGCCAATAACAGCCCACACAAAAGGATTGGTTAACAAAAAATGCTTCAAAGATTTTAAAGCTGTTTTAGCAGCCGTTCGAAAAGGATTATTTAAAAATTCTTGTGTTTTTGCAGTTTTATCTAAAAAATTAGCAGCTTTTCCTTTAAACAAACCATTTTTCTTTTTTCCTACTTTATCTCCACTATCAGAAGAATTACTTGAACCAGATGCTCCTTTTTTACTACTTTTGTTTAGAAAAGCTCTACTAGGTGCATTATCCTCTTCTTCGCGTCCTTTTTGTAATCTTTTTCCAAAAGAGAATCTATCTCTATTAAAATCATCACGTTTTGAATTAGCGCGTGAATCACGTGAAAAACCATTACCAAACGGAGCATTACCATTCATATTAGAACGAATTCTTGATTTTGCTGAATTATCACCAGTTGAAACACCACTACTTTTATTATTCTCATTTGCTGAAGTACTTTGTTGTTTCTTTGAAGCGACGTCATTGGCTGCTGCTGGTGTAGTAAAAGCTTTAGCAGCTTCATCGCTTTCATTTTTTCCTTTTTTTGAATCATTTTTAGTATCTAAATCATTATTAGTAGATTCACTCTGCTTATCAGGAGCCGGTGTCATATTTCGTGATGACTTTTCATTTCTTCCTATATTTCCAAAAGGACGCATACCATAACCAGGCCCTACATCTGCAAAAGAATCATCCATTTCATCAAATATTTCATTATCATTCAAAAGAGCAGATTCATTTGCTACATCAGCATCCATATCATGTAAAATATTATTTAAAACAACATCACTTTGTTCATCATTATTATAATCATCAAAACCAACTTGCGATGCTATTGAAGAAAGGACTTCTTCATCACTTAAATCATTAGGTACATTTAGCCCTAATTTTTTAGCAATATTTTTTGTATCATCATTTAGAGCCACACTACCACCACCTAGTTATACAACTATCAAAAGTATATCATAAAAAAGACATAAAAAAAAGCTAGTAACGGATTACTATAATCCACCACCAGCTCCAAAAGAATCAAGTTCTTCTTGCGTACAAACAACTCTAATACGCATACGACGACTTCCACAAATAAATAAAGCATCACCTTGATTATAATATTTAATACTATCCATTTCACTCTCATTTAAGTCAACAAGCAAAGATAAATCTTCAACTGCTTGTTTCTTCAAATTCATAACTAAATAATAAGCCGCATTATCAAAGATTGCTTTACCATGCATAATCAAATTTGGTGCCGCAAAATCTGTAGGTTGCTGTGTAATAATAACTGTACCAGTATTGTACTTTCTAGCACGTCTTTGAATTTGTGCCAAGAATTCAGCTCCTAATTCATTTCTTGTTGATAATAAAACGTGAGCTTCATCTACGCATAAAACTGTAGTTGTTTCTTTATCTAAACATAAGCCCCAGGCAAATTTTAAAATATTAAAGAATAAAGCATTTCTTATATTTTCATCACTATTCATTAACTCTCTAATATTAAAAACTATAATATTACTATCTATTTGTAAAGTTGTATGACCAGTAAAATAATATCTTAACTCTCCTACTAAAGGACGAACTTTTAACTCAAGTCTTTCCATAATATCACGTTCACGTGTTTTTTCAGGCATTGATAACAAACGCCCTTTTATAGTTGCATAAACATCATCAAAAGTTGGAAAGTCTTGAGGAGTTAATTTAGAAAAATCTGTATTAAAGTCAATTCGATATCTTTTATAAGTATCCTGAACAACCTCACTAAACATTGCTAAAACATCTTCCTCAATAGAAGGTGAATAATACTTCATAAATGCTTTTAGAGATTGTAATCCCCTAGTTAAAACAGTATACCCTAATCCTTGATCTAATTCTTCTTGATCGGCATCGGCAACAATTTCTAATGGATTAATCATACCATAATTGCCACCTTTTCCTAAGTCAAGGAAACTACCATTAACATTTTTACACATTTCTTCAAGTTCACCTTCAGGATCAACACAAATAACCTTATAACCATTCCTAATATGACTTCTGATTAAAAGCTTAGCAGCCGTAGATTTACCACTACCAGATGTACCTAAAATAATCATATTAGCATTATTTCGATTATGCTCTTTTTTCAATTTAAATAAAAATTGATTAAATAAGATAACTCCACCTGAGAAATCAACACCCAACAAAGTAGAATCCCCAGGATCTTTAATACTATCAAAAACAAATGGATACATTGCAGAAATAGTTACTGATGGAATCGGCGTACCTATTCTTTCTTCAACATCTTGTTTTGGAAAAATCGGAATAATTGATTTTAAAACTTTTTCCTGTTCAAACAATAATGGAATAGCACGCATACCAAGAGCATCTATATAACTCTTAACTTGCATCAATCTCATTTCTAATTCTTCAGGATTATCAGCAGTTATCATAACATGTAATTGAAAGTCAAAAATACGTGCTTGTGTTGCAGCTAACATAGAAATAAAACTTTCCAATGATTCATAATCTTGACGAATTCTTTCTTGAATAGTTTGATCTTTTTCAGATTGATATCTCATTTTCAAATCTGCAATTTCTTTATTTAACATTGATCTTAATGTTGAAAATTCAATTGGAATGTGCTTAGCAACTATTTTTACACCAGCTAAATTAGTAAGATTAGCTAAAAAACCAGGATTAATATACTTAGGATAACTTATAACTGAAAGAATAGTTGCATTTTTTCCACTTATAACAAAATCTTTATAATTGAATAAAATTCCTTTAGGAGCAATTTCACTTTTTAAATTCATGCAGGCATCACCGTCCCAAAACTAGTTGTCATTCCACCATTCAAGAAGTTATCTAAAATCATACGTAAATCAGCATTAGATACTTGAACCGAATTTATTGAACAATTTGCTAATCCAGCAATCAAATTATGAATTCTCTTTTGAACTAATTCTAATCTTTTTTCCTTAAATAAAATGAAATATTCTGTATCAACAACATTATATTCTGCTCCCATAAAAGCATTGGCTTTATTAAGATCTTGCATAATTAATTTTCTTATCGCACCATCAGTACACTTTTGATAAAGTAATTGTAACTGCGATAAATATAAATTTATATCAACAGGTCTATCCGCTACCATTAACCAAAATTCATAATCAATCATATTATAAAAATTTTGCAAATTAAATAAAATATTATCCATTTCTCCTGGATCAAGAATAAAAATATTTTTAGGAGATATTTTTATTCCTGTAACATAAGCTCCATTATCTAATTGAATCATTCCATTCATTATATTTTTTATAGGTACCCAATCTTCTGTATATCTACTAGAAGTTTGTACGGCTACCGCGTTTTGGTCTGTCGTTGCCATAACTAGCACACCATCCTCTCCAATAATACTTTTTTATTCCTGTAAAAAACTGCCACATATTCATTAATAAAGTTAAAACATTATGATAATAAACCGGTAAAGGAGCAACTAATAAAGCAGCAACAAGTGCAGGAGATGCAAGTAATACTGTCGTTGTAACATCATTTGTTTTAAATACTAACAACAATACAACTGCGAAAACAACACCTACTACAAAAATTGTCAGGTCAACCCCAGTAAACAAACCTAATATAAGTTTTGATTTTTTAGAGTTCGCCGGAATAATATATTTGTTCATTCAAAATACCCCTTTCCTATTTCCTTTCAGATTGTTGACGTTTTCTACTTTGTGCGTCCTGATAGTCTCTTGAATTAACTATATCATCTTTAGCTTTTTCAGAAGCTGTCTTCATATCTTTAAATGGATCATAACTATCTCCAACTATAGTAGTTGCATCAATCTTTCTTTTTCTACCAGCCTCACTCATAAAACTATCAAATTGCTCCTTAGTTAAATCTCTCGTTGTTCCACCACTTTCCATAAGTGTATAAGACGGAACTCCGTTATCAAATTTAACTTGAACATTCTCTATGGTTTCATGACCTAGATGTTCACCTTTTATTTCATAATTATAAGTTTTACCATTAAATAAGTTAGCCATATCTACTTGACCATTCAATATATTAGAACCAAAAAGCTCTTCAAGGTATACTTCAAATCTTTTGCCATCAATAGTTGTATTATTGGCATTACGAAATAAAGATTGGTTACTTGTCATAAATTCTTTTAGAGCTCTTGATGTGTCATTATCGCCCATGGATATAGCTTCAACTAATTTAGCTTGAACAGCTTTTGTTTTTTCTTCTTTTACTTTATCGGTAGCAGCTTTTAATTGAGCATTAAAATTCTCAGTAGCACGTTTATATGCATCAGTAGTTGGATCTAATACAAAATCACTAAGTTTACCATATCTTGATTCAAAGTCCCTTTGAAATGCCTTATCTAAACTAGCAGCAGTTATATCACTACCATATTTTCTCGTAAACTGCTCATAAACTCTCTCATCAGTTGGATCCATAGTTCCTGACATATATTGACTTTTAAGATCATTAAGTTTAGTAGTAAAAGCTGCTTCGTAATCAGCATCTGACATGCCAGCTGCACGATGAAGAATAGTTTCTCGATCACTATTATATCTTCTATCGAAATCTGGTCTTTCAGCTCTTTGTTGTTCAGTATAAACAAAATCTTTTATACCTTGACCTTTCAAACGATCAACTTCATTCTGGGCATTAGTTATATCTTGACTCTTAACATTATCTTCAAGTTGACCTTTTAAACTTTTAAATTTATTTAAAGCAGCAACTTGATTATCATAATATGAAGTATCAACAGTACCTCCTGTTAAGAATGATTTAACTGAACTAGTCACATTATTTACATGTCCAGCCATTGGCCCTTTCACTACTCCACCAAAAGCTTCTTCATTTTTATGTTCTCTATTGAAATTTTCTCTAGATATTCTCTTATCATTAGCTTCTCTAACACCATTAGCTGTCGCATTTTTCATATCACGGAACTTTATAGGATTCTTCTTAAAGTCACGAACTCCACGATAACCAGTTCTAACTCCAGCAGATAATCCCCCTGCAACTCCACTGACAGTGGAACGAGCCAATCCTTTAGTAAGAGCTCCAAATTTTCCTGTATAAGTATCTTTTTTAGCCATTTCTTGTCTAGCTCTAGTAAAATTAGCACCAAAATTTTGGGCCAAACTACCTCCTACAGCTCCTACAGTAGCAACAGCAGTAAAAGCACCACCTTCTGCTAATTTCTTACCTAATCCCAATTTCATATCACCAGTTTGAATACCAAATGTATCAGAGATCATTTTTGGAGCCTGTTTTCCAAATATAACCAAACCAACAATCAAAATTGTTCTATTTAAGAAAGCTAAACCAATACCAACATTTTCATCTTTTAACATTTCAGTAAAAGAAGGAACTAAAGTGGTTATATGAGAAATGATATAAACAATTACATAAACAATTGACAGTCTAACAAACACTTCCAAAAAGGTTGATATAATATTTTTTACCCACTTCTCAAAATTGCTTTTAAATTTGGGCAGAATTTGCAATATCAACGGAACTGGAGCAATTACTTGAAAATAAGCCAATTTAGCTGCTCTTACAGCCATATCAATACTAAATGATAAAAAAGCATAAGCAACAAATAACCCAACTAAAGTAGAAATTCCCCAAAAGTACTGAATATCACCCTCTATATAACCATTAGCGAAAATTACAAATATCCCGAAATCTCCTGAACTCATTGCATAAGAGAAAGCCTCGGATAAAGTAATTTCATCACCTAAAGCAGCATCAACAGCATTTGAAATATTCATTCCCACTGAGGCACCACACAACCCAGTTACAGCGACTAGTCCAAGGAATGTACCAGCTCCAAAAGTAAATACACCAGCGATAGCACCACCAACTGCAACTAAAGCTCCAACCGCACAGCCGGCTGTTGTAAGAGCAGTAGCAGAAGGATTTATAAAATAGTCAGCAGTAGTTGCTTTAATAGTTTCCTCTGTCGCATTAGACAAATCAGAAGGCAGGAAAAAAGATTGCCAAATATAAGCAGCTACAACGTTTCCAGCATCGTCATACAATACCTCGTCATCTTTAATTTCCCCTCCACTGGCCACAACTTGATTATTTACTACAACATCATCATATTTAGTAGTTCTCGAATCAGAAGCCAAAAATATTTTACCTAAAATATTTTGTTTTAAAATAATTTCTTGACCTTGATAAATAACATTAAATATAACAGGGGTTAATGCAAGTCCCAAAACACAAGTAATAACACCTGAAATTATTTTTTTACCAGACATATCACCTTTTCCAAGTTGATCAGGATCTATAATTGAACGAATAATCGAATAAGCAAGAACAAACAGCACAGCCACTCCAATAATTACATACATCTTATTAGCAATAACTGTAAATGCTTCATTAGTTAAAATTCTTGCCGAGGCAATTCTTATATATATTTTATATATAGTTGAAATCAAGCCATAAACTATTCCATCAAGAGTAAGTAAAACACCAATAAAGGCTTCTCGAATAGTATCTCCAATATTAAATATTAATAAGTTCATTTATTCACCTTCTAACTAATACCACACGTTCCATACCAACCTAAAAGTTCAAAAAAGAAATTAATCAAACCAGGAATAAAAAACAATAACAAAGCCAAAAATACTCTCTTTCCAGTCTTTTTTGTAGCTTTTATCAATGCATCCTTATCATCACTAACAATAGCTTTAACCATTTCAAGAATCGTTAAAACAATAACTAAAGATGGAGCTAAATATTTAAAGATATTAAAAATTTGCTGTAAATAATTAGCAAAAGTTCCATCAACAGTCGGATCTCCAAATATAGCATCACAATCAACATCTTGTGTATCGTCACCATCTAATGAATATATAATGTTACTATCATTAATAGAACGAGCTTCTACTACATTAAAAGATAAAGTAAATATCATTAATAATGCCAAGAAAAAATAAAAACTTTTTTTTAACATAAAAACACCTCTAACATAAAAATTATAACACAAAAAAAATGATATTAAAACAAATATCATTTTCATACATATTCAATTAGCAATTTCCTGATTGAGTTATACAAGTCTTACAAACTTCGTAGTCGCCCTCTTCACTGAATGAATCAGCTAAAGTAAATGCAAAACCAACAATTGAAGGTACAAAGAAAATCAAAATACCAGATAAAGCTCTCATTCCTAAAGATTTCGCAGCTTTTTTTATTTCATCATCTTTACTTGCAACAACAGCTTTACCTAAATCAATCATACCAAAGATTATAACTAATAAAGGTATAACAATTTTAAAAATACCTAATAATCTACCTACTAATACCCAAACATCTTTAGTACCACTACAAAAAGCAACATCTAATAAATTCATACATACATCTCCTTTACTTACTACATAATTGTATCAAATATTCAAAATCTGTCAAGCTTTTCTATTCCTTTACAATTCCGAATAATCTGGCACCTCTATTTCCGTCGCCAGCTGGTTTATTTTTATCAAAACCAAGTCTATTTAAGAACTCATCTAAAACACGATGACGTTCCTTTTTATCATCAAGAGGTGGAATATTTTGAAATACTGAACATCTTGCCTCATATTCAAAATCTTTAACATCATTAGCATCTAATAGACTCTTATTTAAAACAACTTTCTTTCCTTTAATCTTATCTAGAACATTTCGATCTCTTCTAACCATCTTATTTAACATAAGTGTAGAAGGCTCAATCAAATAAATCATTTCAGAACAATTAGCTTCTTCAGAACTATCATTTACATCCACCAAAATTATTTGATTTCCCATTGATGAACTCTTAATAAAAGCTCCCAACTCTTTACCACTAATACTACGTAAGTTTTGATCATTAAAAAACATAAAATCATTTTTATCAAGTTCTATTCCTGTAACCGAATAATTTTCTTCAAGTTGTTTTTTTAACATATAAATTAATGTCGTCGCTCCAGCATGATCAGTTAAATCTTTAAAACCAATTACTCTAGTTCCTCCAACCATTGGCATAGCAATACTAGCATTAATAAAACTTCTTTCTTCTCTATTATTTCCACGACGATTATCTTTTCTAGAGTTTGTTGGACTTTCCATTTCTTGTGAAGCCATCATATTACCAGCTCCAAGCATATGGTATTGTGCAACATCTTTGTAAGTATTTGGATTATCAATAAGGTAAACAATTCCATCAATATTCTTAGTAAAGTTATAAATTCCCATTGAAACCAGTTCTGATAAATATTGTGGTGAATTAACCTCTGGTGAATCATCTAATAATAAAATTACTCTAGTCATATCCATTCCGAAAGATAATCTTTGAATTTGTGAAATATCACGATAATTTCTAACTGCTGTTATATCAAGAATCATTTTATTAAAAAAGAAATTATCAAATTGAGCAACTAATTCATCAGCATCAAATTCTCCATTTATACTCTTTATTAAATCAATATTTAAATTTGAAAGCATTGCAGCATATTTATTTGAAACAATTACATTCATCTATAACACCCTCCTATAACGAATCTTGAGGAAATGAAATTTTAGATGTTTTACCATCAATATCAAAAGTCAATATATCCCCCAAAACTGGTAAATTAAATTTATAAAAAACGACAACATTATAATAAGCAGCATCCCCATAGGAAGAGCCCATCTTTTCTTTTTTAAAACAATAAAAATATTTTCCATCGCTATCTGAATAAGAAACTTTTTTATCATAAGCTAAATCATTTACACCATAATATCCTGAAGGACAACTTCCCATAGTTTTATAAGAACTACCAAGCAAAAAAAGATTAATTGTTTGAAGAGTCCCAAACTTACCAGTTACTTTAGTTCCAGTTTTTATTTTTGAATTAATTCTTCTTCCCGTTTTATTTGTAATTCCATCATGTTTTTCTATAATAGTTAATACTTCATTTTTTATTTTAAATACTTTAGAATAACTTATAGAAACAGCCAAATAACCTGAAAATAATAAGATAAAAAGAATAACCATTCCAAGTAACCATACATTTGAAATCGCATTTTTCATAACAAGTCACTCCATTCTAACATGTTGGATTGTTTAATAATTCTTTTTTGGCATTTGGTATAACTACAAAGGATGTTTCACCATCTAAAGTAAATTTAACAAAATCACCAATTATTGGCATATCCATTTTAAAGAATACCTTTACTGAATAATAAGCTGTTTTAGGATGTCCAATAGCAGTTCTGTATACACAATGTTTTTGAATACAAAAACTATTAGGTGAACCAATTCTAGCATTAAAATTAAAGCCAATCCAGTCGTTATCAGAAGGACATTTACTAGTCGTACGATAACCAACTTTCCCTAAATATTCTTTGATAGCATTAGTTGAAGAATCATTAACACCACCATACTGTTCTATATAGAATAATATTTGATCCTTTACTTTATAACTTTTAGAATAGTTTATAGATACTGAAATAAAGCAAGCAAAAACAACAACAAATAAAACAACTATTGTTAATAACCACGAACCACCTATTGCTTCTTTCATATCATCACCTAACCTCTATATGGACATTCAAAAGTTTTACTTTTTTCTGTTCCCGGAGAATAACAATCGGCCATTGCATTTTTATTTATTCCAACATCACAAATTGCATCAGAACACTTTGCATTGTTTTGTAAATCTCCTTTTATATTTGGCCATAAAACCGTAAAGAAAAAAGCCATAAGCAAGCCTACGGCTATCACAACAATAATAGTACCATTTAACTCTCCTGTAGCTTCTTTCATCCATTATCACCTAATTATTACGTATTTGACAAGTAACTTCTTGAGTAGCTCCATCTTCATCTTGATACTTACATTGACAAGTATCACCTTCTTTACAAGTAGAAGGGCAAACAGCACTTGCACACTTAGTACTTTGATTAATACTATTTTTTATTTGTGGCCATACAAATGCATAGAAGAATGCTGCTACTGCTGCTATCGCAACAACTGTTACAACAGTCATATTTAATTCTCCTGTAGCTTCTTTCATATATTATCAAATCCTTTCTTATTTTATATATAATATTATATCCCAATCTTAATCCATTATCAAGAAAAAATGTAAAGCCACATAAAAAGTAAGTATCCAATACTTACTTTAAGCTCCCATCATATGCATTACTGCAAATACTAAAAAAATCATAACACCTAATCCTGTTGAAATAAGCATACTCATTGTTTTACTTTCCATTTTATCAAGACGCTCTTTATATCTTGTATCACGAGCTTTTTGTTGTAAATTAGAAATTGTTTTTGAAAAAGTTAATAATTGTTCTTGTTTACGTTCTTGACGACCTAAACTTAAACGATACAGTAAACGCATCATTCTCATTGAATCACGAACTGGATAAGTCTTAGCAAATTCCATATAAGGATTAATGCTCGAATCACCAGCATTGATTTTATTTATCATATCAACTAAACCTTCACGAAATATTTCTGGTGCATCAGAAATAGACTTACCAATAGCAACTGGCACTGTGTAGTGCTGAATAAGTATTTCCAATCCTTTTAAATAATGTGGTAACATTGAATCTATTTCTAGCAAATGTTTTTTATAAAAACTTTTTAAGTTTAAATAATCCAACTTAAACATTAAATAACCACCAACACAAGCAAAGACAACCTTAACTCCAGATAAATTAGTAATAAAAACAAAAACTAATAATACTATAACAATTAAACCATTTCGTATACGTTTTTGGAACAAAACATCAGCATCCAAACCTTCGCCATACTTAGCTCTAACTAAAAAATCATAATCATCTTCTTTTAACTTCAAAAAAATATCCTGATTATCTTGAATAAATTTATTAGGTTTTATAAAACCATTTACAGACAATACAACAAAGACAATAATGCCTATTAACAATATCTCAATATACATTATTCAACCCCCACATCTTCATTATAATATTTTTCACCGGTTAATAAGAAATAACAATTAACTATAATTATGATATGTAGTAATAATTTTATATACCAATTTTGTAACATTTCTAAATAAGTATCTTTTGTTAACAACAATTCCATTGCCATAACTAGTAAGAATAAAGCCATTCCAAATGTTAAAAATTTCTTATGGAAAGTTTGTCTATCCATTCTATCACGATAAACACCTTCTACTAAGGCATCTATATCCATTGCCATTAATTCAAGTGCTTCTCCAGAATCACGAGCACCCTCTTTAGTTATTTGCAAAAATAATTGATGCATATTTTTAACCATATAATATGGATAAAGATTATTAAAAAATTCAATTGATTGATCAATTGTACCATTATCATAAGACATTTGAATCATTGTTCTAACATCTCTCAAAACTGGATCCTGTAAAATACCAGAATCTCTTACACCCTCTAATGACTTAACAAATGATTGAGTTGTATTAAATTCCATTATAACATTTGTAGTATAAACTTGAATTTGTTCAAAAACATATTCGGAATATAATCTTTGTGTTCTTAAATAAGCTAAATAAGGAATAAAACAAATAGCAACAACTACATAGACTATTGTTACAAAAATTGAGAAAAAATACATATATGAAATAACCGCAGCTGCTCCACCCATTATTAATACTTGAAACATATATTGCTTAGGTGTATATTCATACCCCAATTCTTTTGATTTTTCTCTAACTTCTCGATAACTATAAGGAGCATATGTATTATAAACATTAGAAACAGTATCTCCAAAAAATTTATATACATTATCTCCTGTATTATATCGATAAGACAAAACAAAAATAGCAATCATCAATAAAATAACTAATTCCATACTTTCACCTCTTCTTAACCGGTAACTACACCATTTTGTGCATTAACAATTGGTTGAACAACTTGTGGTTGTTGATTAACTACGTTAGGATTGGCAACAACTTGAACAGGTTGTACCTGCACTCTTTGAGGTGTAACCTGAACTGTACTTTGGGCACCCATCATCGCAGCAGCCGGAATGCTTTGTGCCATCGGCGTCGGTGCTGCTACTCCAGGTTGTATCACATTTTGATTTACAGGCTGCACAACATTAGGTTGAGTCCGATTTCCTAGATTAACACTAGGAGTAGATGTAGGCATAACCGGCTGTACAGACACAGGCTGTTGAACATTTTGACTAACAGTAGAAACTTGTTGACCAGGTTGAGTTTGAGCAGGCGCATTCATTTTGAATGGATCATCACCAGCTTTTATATTAGTCTTCTTATTAGCTAAATTATCTTCAGCTGTTTCACGTTCACCAGTTGAATCTTCTTTAAAATCTGCGTCTCCTAATCCAAAGACATCATTAGATTCAAAATAAACATTACCAATAGCTAAATAATCAATAAGCTTTTGAGTTGGATTACGTAAAGTAACCTTTCCATCAAGAGTTTTAGAATATAAAATATTTGTTTTAGGTTGATTTGTTTCATCATCAACATAAAATTCACAAATTTCCATAATTTCACGTTGAAATCTATTTAATGCTCTAGAATAATATCCTTTAACATATATTCCAATTTGAACATATCTATGAATAGAAGACAAATATTGCTCAATATCTTGACTTCCTTCCAACAAAGCATACATACGCATTGGAATACTTGAAGCTTTATCAGCATGGATTGTCGATATAATATGGTGTCCAGATGAAATAGAGTTACGAACCGCCATAACTGCCTCTGCCGAACGAACTTCGGCAAGTAATATCCAAATAGGGTTCTGTCTCATACATGCAACTAAAGAATCAGTATATGAAGCAATATTATTTGTTTTCATTGCCACTATATCACGATGTGGAAATATTTTATCTAAGTGTAGTTCCAAAGTATCTTCAATAGAAATAATTTTTTCATCTTCTTTAGTATTACTGGCTAAATATTTTACAAGTTCTGTTTTACCTGAACCAGTTTCACCTGCAACCATTATATTACAATGACCCCAAACACATTTTATTAAAAAATCATGCATTTGTTCTGTTATATATTGTTCATTTATTAATTTATCTTTATTTAAACGAATTTTAGCTGGCGTTTTACGAATCAAGCAAGCAATTCCATTAGTTGCTATAGATTCATGAACAAAGTTCATACGTAACTCAGCACTCTCTGCATCCAAAAAGGGATGAGCCATGTTAAATGTTTTACCCATTACGTTAGCACATTGAAAGGCTAATTTTTCCATAAAAGCATTATTTATAGCAGGTCTTTCAACTTGATAAACACCTTTTGATAAAGTCTTTAACCAAACTTGGCCACTATTAGAATAAGAGACGTCGGTAACGTCATCTTGTTCTAAAAATTCTGAGAGCGGTCCAAAATCCATCTGTGAAAACACATTTTTTTCATCCATAAAAACACCCTCTTTATTTTCTTTTTATATTAACACTTTGTTAAATCAGTACATTCATTTGGAATTGTAACAGTTTTCGTAATAACAAAATCTTTTAAATAATCACTTTCAACCTCAGTAGCTGCTGGATTTTTTGAATAAGAAGAGTTACGAGGTACTGGATTAATCTCAATTTCATCTAGTTTATTTGCTTTACTCAATAGTAAGAATAAGTCTTCTGGAACAGCAAATAGCAATACAGCAGGTTCTTTTGTATCAGCACTATTACTAAATACGTTATTTCCATCACTATCTTTAACAGCTAATACTTGAATACTTTTTATAAATCTACCAAAAATTAATAAACCATTTTCATCCTTTGCTGTCATATACAAGTCAATTGTATCATCAGGGAAAATAGAATTTCCATAAGTTGAATCATTATCAACACTTAAAGCAAAGATTGTATAACCATCTTTAATTTTAGAGAATACTGAATCTGGCATATCTTCTGGATCTATCAAATTTTCTGTAAAGAAGAAGCCATTTTGTGGAATCTTTGAATCATATGATACTAACTTTGTTCTAATGTTATTAACATCAGTTACAATATTTGTCATATTTTTTAAAGTATCTCCAGGTATTTCAGTATATCCAATCATTTCTTCAGTTATTTCTTGACCAGATATTAAAGTTTGTGTAGCATAAGGTACTCTTTTAGGACTAATTGATTGATTAACACGCCAAGTATAACCTATGTAAAGTACAACAATACCTAATAATACACCAATTATTGTTACGGTATTTTTATTACTTAAGAATTTTTTAAAAGGTGTTAGTAAATTCCCCATTTTTATTCCTTCTTTCTAATCTTTATAGTAAGCACATTTTTTGCTTGTCAAAGTTTGATAAGAATCATCAGGATCATTTGTATATCTTTGATCATAATCTAACTCTACAACCAAGTCTATGCTGTTTACAACATCCAAACTAGTATTATCATTAGCAACTAAGTAATTTCCTGTAGCCGTAGCAATTTTGATACTAACTTTTGGTGGAGATTCATATAAATCATAAAAATCAATTTTATATGTATCGGTCATAGATACTGTTTGGGAAAACCTTCTAAGAAAGTTTTCCACAAACACTTCTTTTATTATTCTTATCTGACCAGTTTGTGAATAGTAAGAGTAATCAACTGAATCATATATAGCACTATTAGCAACTTCTTTAAGTTGATAATAGTCTTGTGTATCTGTAGTAGTAGCATCATTTAACAAAAGCATAACTACCATAATAAATATTCCGAGTAGGATTAACCAGTAACCCCAATAAGATTCCTTCATTTATTTCACTCCTTCTTATTTAAATGCTAGTCTTGAATAATAGCCATCTTTTGATGTCTCAGATACATAATCTATCCAACGACAACTAGACAAATTATTTATCTTATTACCATTAGAATTATAATATTGAGCACCTTTTAATGATTTAATATTTATATTAACTTGTGATTTTAATTTATTCTCAGTTTGTTTTACTTTATCTTCATTAATATTTGGTACATAAACATAGCATAAACCTGTTTTATCACTCAGTACTGTACCATTTTTATAGTTTTTCAAATTAACTTCCAAGAATCTACTTCCATAGTGGTTAAATGATACTTTATTTTCAAGATCACTACTTGGGACTTTCCAATTATTCATATCTTTAGAAGTTATCAATAATGGTCCATAAGTAGTCAAAGTAGTAGCTCTAACTTGATAGCCATTAGTTTCATTATATGTTCTAATAGCTGACATAGCAGCAGGATTCAATGTATACGAATATTCAGGATCATCGTTATACACATTTTCACCTTTACTTTCAATATAATTTTTAAGTACTGCCCCTTTATTAGTTACTTCAACATTTCCTTCAACTAAATACTTGGTCTCTCCACGCCAGTTAGAACCAACATCACGATTACTTCCACCAGTAAAGTCAGCTAAACTAACAGTATTATTGTAGAATCCTAATTGACCTACTACATTCTTTTTATCTTCTTCACTTACACCTTTATATGATGAAACTTTATAGCCACTTCCCGCTGCAGATAAAGCTTTTGAAGTAGATAACTTTGATACATTAGAAACAACCTCAGTATCAATAACATCAGCACAACATAAGCAAATATTTTCTAATACTTCATAAAAACATGTCCTTGTATTATTTCCAGCTACTGGATTATTACCACCCATCAAACGTCCAACTTTAGTTAATGAGTTATTATACATACCAATATTAGTTAATGAGTAAGTATATTTATACATATTACGCGGTGTTGTTACTTTTACTGGGAAAACCATATCCCCACCGCTAACAACGTATTTACCATCACTATCTTTTTGACCTGTACCCTGACTAGATGAGCCAAGTAAACTCCAATGACTCTTTGTTGAAGTTATTCCAGATTTAGGATAAGAATCCAAATTTTTAGTATATATCTTAGTATCATTAGTTTTATTTACATACCATTTATACTCACTTGCAAAAGTACTTGAATTAGCTATTGTACGCTTAACATAGTCATGTCCAAATAAAGCTTCTGCTGTAACTTGGTAACAACTTGGTCCAGAACTCCAACTTACTAAATGACCAGAAGATTCCTTGTTACTTCCAACAACTGCTGTTCCAGATCCTCCAGATGTACAAACAGTCTTAGAGACTGAACTCTTATAACTTTCTAGAGAATTACCATCATTATTAACTTTTGCATCAGAACCAGTATATTTCTTTCGATCATCTAAAGTAGCATAAGCATAAGCGCTTCTTGTTTCTTTTCCTTCATCTTTCTTTACAAGTTTATTTGAACCACTACTCAATACTTCTTTCATAAATTCTTTTTCATCATAATCAAATGAAATTGCTGGATCAAATACTGTCATTATTTTTGTATCTGTCTTCGAATCTTTCGTATTTTTAGAAACTAGTTCAAAATCATCACATGCATTAATATTTTTTATTGCTTGAGACATATTAGCATTCGCAGTATTCATCGCGCTCTCATTGCCACTACCATCATCACTATGTTTAGCTTTCAAATCAGCCCCAGTCTTACCACCATCACAGCTTCCAGCACTTCCAGAACTACTACTCCAAGATGTTCCATTATTTGTTTTTTCAGTGGCACCAGAATAAGTTAACTCTTCAACTCCACCAGCATCATCGCTTGTATGTTTTTTATATTTAACACCTGTTTTTGGAACTAATTCATAATCCTGACAAACTTTTTCGTCTGAACAAGTATAGTAAGAACTCCATGAATTACAATTACCTTGATCATCCGTACTAGCACAATCATGATGATATTCAGGAGTAGAAGCACAATAAGTTGCTCCATCAATTTTATTGACTTTACCATTTTGATAAGCATCATAATCAGCTTTTTTCCACTGCCATGTATCAAAATTAGTATATGACTGAACAGCATATCCCAAGAATTCATTTCTAAATTGGTCGTGTTTAATTTGTGTTGTTACACATGTACGAGAACCACTAGCAAATATAGATGCATCCTTAACAATAAAGTAACTTCCTGCTAATACAGCATTCTTCCCAGTAAAGTTCTTATATGAAGGGAACTTAAATTCCCAATCTTCTTTACAACTTACACGACAATATGGATTGCTCTTAAATTGTTCTAAAGAATAATAGTTACCAGCCATATCCTTCTTTTTATCAGTTGTAGAAGTTGATCCAACATCAACAACACATGTATAATTTTCACCATCAGCTTTATTATAAGCCTCCTTTAATTCTAACACATCAGAATCAGAAGTAGATGATGCATTACAAACAGGATTTAAAGTACTAGTCGTACATCTATCTGTACAAACACTTTGATAAACATATTTACTTGAATCTAATACAAATGAACAACATCCAGCAATTCTAAATGCTTCCTTATTAAAAGGTTCTTTACAATTATCTGCACTTGTACAATATTGATTATAATTAAACATATCTTTTGTTGTATCACAAGATGGTAAGGTAGTTCCAATAACATTTTTCTTTGTAATAAATACTAAAGGTAAAGGTTCACCATTATTATTAGGAACATCCAAAGACACATTTCCTTTAATAGAAGTATCTAAACCAGTATTATCTCCCCAGTCTGAACCATCATCATTTCCACTACCATTATCTGGTCCAGTACAATTATCATCATCATCACAAATAGCTGTCTTAGAATCAATTGGGAATAAAATCATTCTTTGCTTACTATTACTCTTTGATGGTGCAGTTACAGCAACATTATCTACAATATCCTGACTAGTATACTTCATCTTAACACTTGCATTATAATCAGTTGTAGTTCCGTCGTTTGCATCATTTATTTGAGCAATTCTACTCAATTTATCAGCGGTTTGAGTAATTGTAAGACGATAATATAATTTACCACCAGCGGAATTAGCTTTTGCCCATTTCCAATAATTAGTCTTAGAAGAAACTTTACACCATTCTCCATTAGCACAAGATCCTTGATTTTTACCAGTTGTATTTTTTACTTCCATAACACACTTAGCTTTATAAGATTTGTTACCACCTTTAAGCCCAGCGTCACATGAAGCAGTCATTCTTAAATCTCCATTAGAATAACCTTTTAATCCTGAAATAACGCCAGTTATTGTTTTTGTATACTGATTTGCATTATTCCACTCTGTTTTTGTATCAGTTACTGAAGAAGTAACTTCACTCATATCCCATCTTTTACCATCAGAAGTAGCTGCATCTTTCAAATAACCAGCTACAATATTGGCATATGTACTATTAAACTCACATGAAGACATTTTATAACAGAATGAACTTGATTTAATATTTTTCCAATCTCCACTAGTATATTCACTAGAACCAGATTTTTTCTCACCACCAGTGTCTTTATTTATATTATTAACAATTTCTTTATAAGCTGCATAATATTCATCTAAGCCTAAGCCAGAATTATTAGCATCTTCGCCATATCTGATTGCAGCAAGACGAATTGCAACAGTTGCAGATACTATATGATTAATCCCCGAAGGTTTACCGTTAGATACGTATTTATTCATTTCTGATAAGAAATCACTATCACTATATATAGTAGCTACAACTTTATCAAATTCATTTCCTTGTGGATTTAAATTACGCTCTTTATAATATTTATCACTATTTTCAGGTTCTTGACGCCCTGGATCCATACAGACTCCAACATAATCAGTCTTAGTTCCACAACTAGAACCAGATGAACCATTATATAAGTGAACACGTAAAACTCTGCTACCTAATTTAGCTACTTGATATCCACTTTCTTTTTTAGTAGATTCATTAACACTAATGTTAAATTCATCACATGTCGTAGCTTGTGAATCAGAAGCATTTCCATAAACAGAATTATCAACTGTTGTACCATTAGTAGAATCTAATATAATTGAATCACCAGATTTTTTACCAATAACTTTAATTTTTAAATTCTGCAAGTGACCTTGGTTATCTTGAAAAGAAACAGTTATATAAGCACCAGCTGTATCTTTTTTAGCTTTAACTGTACAAGCTTTTGTATTTCCGTCATAAGATGTTTCTATAAAATTAGTACTTTCAGAAGAACATCCTATTATATCAGTACCATATCCAGGAACTTTAGATACAACATCTTGAGTCCCCTCATTCATTTCTTTATTGTAATCTTCAGCTGCATTAGTTTTCATTTCTGTACAAGCAGTATATGTACCAGGACCAACACTACCTGTAATCAAATCAGTTTCACAGCTTCCACCTTGTTTAACCCATCCAATAAACTTAGCATCAGGATTAATTTCAGAAACTCTTAATTTAACATCGGTAGGTAATGCAACTGTATCATTTTCTGCCATAGTTCTATAATAGTAACCTAAAGCACTATCATATTTGAAGTTTTTATCATTGATTGTTCCATCAATACTTAAAACGACTCCACCACTATTAGTATAACAAGCAAAATATTTTGAACTATCACCACTTTTTGCTCCAGTTGCTAAAAATTGTTCACAAAGTCCAGAAGCTTGAACAGAAGAGCCACCAGCTTGAAGACCACTAGAATTAGTTGAGAATCCTTTAAATTTTAGAAAAGGATAAACTGATTTATCTGGTGTACAAGTTGGAAAATCTATTGATTCACCAATACTACTAAATTTACGTTTTCTTGTATTTTCAGAATCATTACTTTGATTTAATTGTTCTTTTGGTAATTTTTCCCAATTAGAATTCCATTTACAAGTTCCATATGCTCCACCATAAGCAAAAACAACGATTGTAGAAGAAATATTAATACTACTATGAACATGATGAGTAGCACCATCAGAATCTACATAAGTAAAATTAAAATCTGCAACAGCTCCTGTTTCTGGAATTGTTACATTTTCCTTAACTCTTACACTACAAGTAGTACCATTAACATTACAAAAAACATCAAGATACTTCTGTGTATTACTATCAGGTTTTACTTCTGTAATTTTACTAATAACACCTAGACGAGTTCCATAATCATATGAAACATTCTTCTGCTGATCTAAAGTAAAATTATCTTCAACATAATCTCCTTCAATTTTTGCATATTTTATTGAAATCGTAACTTGTCCTGCACCTGCAGAAGGATTTTGTGAATTTTTATCATAATTACAAGTAATATTTTCTTCAGTTTCATTCATCTCAACATTACTATCTGAAGAAAATTTTATATTCCCGTTTTCATAGAACAAAGTACCATGTTTTAATCTAATAGAAGAACCATTAGTAGTAGCCATTTGACCAGCACTAGTTTTACATACGCCACTACCCCATTCATACTTAGAAGAATTAATCAGTACAGTAGTCGTTCCAGGTTTAATTAAATTTGTTTCTGCTTTAACTACAGTTGCGATAAAAAAAGTAGTTATAAGAATTAAACAATATTTTAAATAAGCTTTATTTTTCATTATAAAACACTACTCCTTTTCTTTTTAACTATTATCACTGTAGCAACAACCCCAATCAAAACAATTCCTCCAATAATCCAATATCGATTTTTAGATATCGTTTTAGCTGCTTTACTAACGATGTTCGTTTTGTTTTGTAATTCTTTTTCTGTTGATGCATTTTCTTTTGTTAATTTTTCTTTATATTTAGTTACACTATCCAAGAAATTAGCTGCATTAACATCATATAAAATATAAGGTTGACACAAATAATAGTCTGGAATATCTGTACAAACTTGTCTTTTTGAATAAGCATTATATTTAGGAACAGATAGCTTTATTGTTCTAAGCGTTGTTCCATAACAATCATATGTTCTGGCTTTAACTTCAAAAGTATAATTTACAACTGCTGAAGTATCCTTCTGTCTAATTGTAATAACACCATCTGAATCAGCATTATCCTCATCAGCCTTAAAGTCTCCACCTTGAGTATTTGTAACTTGAATATAAACTGTTTCAGGTAAGTTCCTAATTTTTACATCCATATAATAAATTAAAGTTGAGTAATTTGGTGAACTTGGATCATCAAATCCCTCTGGTTTAAATTCATATGGTTCATAACTTACTTGAACCGTCGATGCATCCTTTTGAACTTTTGCTAAAGAGCTTGTTGGACATTGTACATCTAAAGGATTTTTATTTTGTGTATTTGTTTCTCCTTCGGCATATACAACACCAAAAGAAATAAACCCAATTAAAATTAGAAATAAAACATTCTTTATTTTTCTTTTCATATAACACCAACCTATTTTCTACATATAATTTTACCATCATCACTTTAAAATAACAATATTAAATTGCACAAGAATTTCAAGTGTGTTATATTTAGTATGGTGATTTAAATGAAAAAAAAGGTAATCAAAATTATTTTAGGAATTATTTTAATTTTAGCAGTAATTGGTATCATTTATGCCAGTACAACACTTAATAAAAAGAATAATGAATTAGACAGCCATTTAGTTAAATTAACTTACAAAGAATTAAAAGAAAAATTAGATAATAAAGAAGACTTTATCTTAGTTATTACTAAAACAACTTGTTCTCATTGTGAATCATATAAACCTAAATTAAAAGATGTTTTAAGTAAATATGATATAAAAGCTTACGAAATAGCTCTTGATAAATTAAGTGATGATGAAACAAAGGTTTTCAATGAAATAGCTAACGTTTCAGGAACTCCTACCACTATTTTTATTAAAAACGGTAGTGAATCTACTACATCTAATCGTCTAGTTGGTGATATTCAAGATGAAGATACAATTATAACAAGATTCAAGGCATTAGGTTTTATTAAAGAATAAAAGGTGATTTAAATGGCTAAAATAAATTTAAAAGAACTCGCAAAAGGTATAATAACAGTTTTATCTTATTTTATAGGGGCAAGATTGTTATTAAGCTTTTTTTATTTTTTAGAAAAAACGGGGATTCTTCCCAAAACAACTTGGATGAATAACTTATTATATTTTTTAGTATACGTTATCATTTTAGCAATATTATTTGCAATATATCATAACTCCATCAAAGAAGACTATCAAACATTTAAAAAAAATCGTAAAGAATGTTTAAAAACAGGTTTAAACTACTGGTTAAAAGGTTTATTCGTTATGATAACATCTAATATAATTATAAATTTCATATTAAAATTAGGAACTTCCGTTAATGAACAAGCTAATATTCAATTAATCAAGCAATCTCCACTAACTCTCGTTCCAATTGTTATTTTTCTAGCACCTTGTATTGAAGAATTAGTATTTCGTAAAAGCTTTTCAAAAATATCTGAAAACAAACACATTTTTGCTTGGACTACTGGTTTAATCTTTGGTGGAGTACATGTTATCTCGTCATTAAGCGATCCACGTACTATCATTTTTCTTATTCCATATTGTTCTGTAGGTATCGCATTTGGTTACCTTTATAAAAAAACAAATACTATCTTCTCTTCCTTATCAATGCACATACTACATAATACTATAAATATTGCCATAATTTTATTGGCTATAATTACAGGAGTAAATATATGAGAGAAGAAAAAAGATTAGCTAAAGAAAAAGAGTTAAGAAGATATCGTAGTCAACCAGAACCAGAAGAAATAATTTCAGATGAAGAACTTGATCAAGATTTAACAATCGATGAAACCAACCCTATAGAAGATGAAGAAAAGGAAGAAAGAGATAATAAAATTAAAAAGATTATCTTTTTTACTATCATTTTCTTCATAATATTCTTTGTCTATATTAGTAACATAGCTACAAGAATAATAGATGTTAAAGAGTACAAAATTGAAACTAATAATATTCCTACTTCTTTCGATGGGCTAAAAATAATTCAATTTTCTGACTTACACTATGGTACTACAATTAATGAAAATGAATTAAAAAACATTGTCAAAAAAATAAACGAATTAAATCCTGACATCGTCTTCTTTACAGGAGATTTAGTTGATAAAAATGTTAAATTAAATGATGAAAATATTAATTATTTAAAAAAAGAGTTAAAAAGTATCAATGCTAAAATATATAAATATGCTATATATGGTGATGAAGATAGTGATAATTTTAAAGATATAATGGAAAGTTCAGATTTCATTATACTAAATAATGAAACTAAGTTACTTTATTACCAAGACAATACACCTATATTAATAACAGGATTCAATAACAATGAAAATCCTAATTATACAATTTTGACTGACTTAATCAATGAAGTTGATCCCAATCAATTATTCAAAATCGTTTTAACACATCAACCAGATACCATAGATAATTTTTTAACTTATAACCCAGACCTAGTATTTGCTGGTCACACTCTTGGTGGTTTAGTAAAAATACCTTTTATAAAGCCACTATTCTTACAAGAAGGAGCCCAAAAATATTATAATTCCACTATGCAAATAAATAATACCAAAATATTCATTTCAAATGGTCTTGGTACATCTAGCATTAATATTCGTTTTAACAATCATCCTTCTATCAGTCTATATCGTTTTTACAAGTCATAAAAAAAACTCATCAAGAGTTTTTTTCTATTTTAGACACATTCAACATAAGTATCTGTCAAACATCTTATACAACAAACACAACCTAAATCAATTGTAAATACTGAATTAGTTGCTACATAAGGATATAAACTAGTTGTATCAGGATTATCTTGTAATACTCTAAAAGTACAACAATTACCTTCTATTTTTTCTATTCTAAATACTGATGAACAAGTAATTGTTGTTCCATCGCAACTAGCTGTAGAATCTTTAGTAATAGGCATTCTCCAAGGTGTTCCATTTGAACTACATGTATATAACATTACAGGACGTGTATTACAAACTAAACAACTAGGTCCTCCACCCAACATTGGTCTATCACATGAATCCAAGCAACTATCAACACAGGCATTTTGTTGTAAAACCAAAATAACACTTAATATTTCTGCCAATGAACTACTTTGATCATTATCTTTACAACACATATAACTCACCCTTTCATATATTTCTCACTAATAATCTATGTCAGGATTCTAAAATAGTGCTATTTTGTTTGTTCTTTTATTTTTTTAAATAATATAGTATAATATCATACAGGTGATGATAAAATGGATTGGATACAATATATAATTATCTTAGCAATTCTAGCAATTATATGTTTAATAGTTTTAAAATTAAATAAAAAAGATTTCAGTTCTGAAATCAATAAATTAATAAAATACCTTGGTGGTAAAGATAATATTATTAATGCTGAATGTAATATGTCTCGTTTTAAAGTAATCTTAAAAGACGTTAGTAAAGTAGATAAAGAAGGTATTCAAAAATTAGGAGCCAAAGGTATTGTTGAAATAGACAATCAACTGAAAATTATCCTTGGTAAAGATTGCAAACAATTAAAAAATTATATTAAAGATATTGTAAAATAAACATTCAAATTGAATGTTTATTTTATTTGATAATCTAAAATATCTTCAAAAGATATTTTTTCATTATTTATATTAACAAAATAACTATCTTTACATAATATTAATTTTTCTAATTTATTACCATTCTTAGTTTTTATTAATACATTCAATTTATTAGCATAACCGGATTTATCAAAATACTTTTTTAACGAAGTTAAATCCTTGCTATGCTGATTTTCACGTGTTCCATAATAATAATCTTCATTATTTTTTAAATCATGATCAATTTTATTAGCATATACACTAGGTAAATCACTCATTTTATCTTCCTCCTCAACTAATTATATGTATATTTTTTACTTATATTGCCAATTATAATAATATGAAAAAGTTTTTTTATAATTTTCTTATTGGCATTCTTATAGGATTTGG